>Ga0210044_10000524_pt1 | contig 58215 bp, 42 predicted proteins | sample CryGey13umfilter_2_FD_183959 | JGI IMG/M metagenome (GOLD analysis project Ga0210044, IMG submission 183959) | Groundwater microbial communities from aquifer in Utah, USA - Crystal Geyser 4/9/14 3 um filter (SPAdes) (version 2) | ecosystem: Environmental > Aquatic > Deep subsurface >...
AGGGATGGCATTGTTATTTCACCCCTTCGGGGTTTGGAGATGTTTTTTTTATTGATTTGTTATAATCATTTCATCCCTTCGGGATTTAAATACAATTGATATGAAGCAGGGTGCAACACTAAGCCTGCCGAAGGGTTGGGAAATAAAGAAGTTGGGAGAAGTTTCAGAATACTTTAATGGCTTAACATACTCTCCAAAAGATGTAAGTGATAAAGGCACAATTGTATTACGTTCTTCTAACATACAAAATGACGAATTGGATTTTTCAGATTTAGTTCGTGTGAATGTGAATATAAAGGAAAAATTGTTTTTAAAAGAAGGTGATATTTTAATGTGTAGTCGAAATGGAAGTCAACGACTTGTTGGTAAAACTGCACCAATTTTAAATTTGCAAGAGCCGATGACTTTTGGCACTTTTATGATGATAATTAGAAGTGAAATTTCGCCATACTTGCTATGGTTTTTCAAAACTGATGATTTTAAGAAACAAATTAGTGGCGGAGAAAATACAATGATAAATCAAGTAACGAGATACATGCTTGATGAAATTAAAATCCCCCTTCCACCTCTCCCCGAGCAACAACGCATTGTAGCCATCTTAGATGAAGCCTTTGCCGCTATAGCCAAGGCCTTAGCCAATGCCGAACAAAACCTCAAAAACGCTAAGGAGCTTTTTGAAAGCTATTTGCAGGGGGTTTTTGAGAAAAAAGGTGAGGGCTGGGAAGAGAAGATGTTGGGCGAGGTTTGCAATGTTATTGGAGGTGGAACTCCTTCAAAATCAAATAATAAATTCTATAATGGTGATATTTATTGGGCTACCGTAAGAGATATGAAAGGTGAAATAATTGAGAATACCGAACATAAAATTACAAAGGATGCCGTTAAAAAAAGCTCCACAAATATTATTCCTGGAGGAAATGTAATTATTGCTACCCGAGTTGGATTAGGAAAAGTTTGCATAATTGGAAATGATACAGCAATCAATCAAGATTTGAGAGGCGTTGTTCCGATAAATTCTAAAAAGTTATCAGTAGATTTTTTATATCGATGGTTCAAATCAATTGCTCATAAAATTGTTAAAGAAGGAACCGGCGCGACTGTTCAAGGAGTAAAACTGCCTTTCATTAAATCCTTGGTTATTTATATTCCAACCATAAAAATCCAACACTCCATCGTTCAAAAACTCGATGCCCTTTCAGCTGAAATCAAAAAACTAGAAGTCCTTTATCAAAAGAAAATAGTAGCTTTGGAGGAACTTAAAAAATCCATCTTGCAAAAAGCGTTTAGCGGGGAGTTATAAGAAATTAGAGAACAGAAAGATTTTGGATATGTTATATGGAGAATTGAAGATATTTCGTATAGTTAAATATCCCCGAGGTGGTTATGAATCAATTGGGGCATAAGTTGTTGGTTCCTTGATTGGGTTTTGATTCCAGGCAAGTATAAACCATAAAGAATTTATTTATAGTATTGCAAAACAGTTATATATGATATTGTTGAATTCTTTATTCAGTTTTGATTTCACAAATTATCCCCAAATTGGTTTTAGTGATATTCATAAAAGAATTGGAGAGGAAATTAATGAGTTAAAGATTAAACAGATGCTGAAAAAATGTGTGATAATGAGGTTTTAGCCAAGGAAGGAAGGAGAAAATTTACTAAATATTTTATAAAGCAAACTGTACAGGAAAATGCATAAATGCTTTATAAACTGCTTTATAAAATCATGTTGCATTATATTTAAACAACTGTAAACCAAACACAAACTTATAAACCTGAAATGCAAAAAGGTAATTTCAAAAAGGCATTTACAGGAAAATTAAAAATTAAAAAATCCCGAAGGGATGATATGATTATAAAAATTAAACCGCACCAACCAAACCCCGAAGGGGTGATATAAATGCCACCCCTTCGGGGTTAACAAATGACGTATGCAATTTATTCTATAATCGATACACCCCTTCGGGGATGGCATCAAAAAATAATTAATTATGGCAGGCACATTTTCACAAATCTACATCCAATACGTTTTTGCTGTAAAAGGCAGAGAAAACCTTTTGAAGAAACCTTGGCGTGATGAAGTTTTTAAATATATGGCAGGCACCATCAAAGGGAAAAATCAAAAACCAATTATTGTTAACGGTGTTGCCGACCACGTTCACGTATTCGTGGGATTAAAACCGGCAATGTGCATATCCGATTTGGTGCGAGATATTAAAAACAATGCTACCAATTTCATCAACGACCAAAAATTTCTGAAAAGAAAATTTGCGTGGCAAGAAGGATACGGAGCATTCTCCTATGCTCATTCTCAAATTGATAATGTATATCAATACATAGCCAATCAGGAAGAACATCACCGTAAAAAAAAATTTAAAGAAGAATACATTGATTTTCTTGAAAAATTTGAGATTGAATACAACGAAAAATACTTGTTCGAATGGCTGGATTAAATATATCACCCCTACGGGGTTTATTAAACTTTCTGTTTACTCCGGGCGATAATCTTATCATCCCTTCGGGATTTAAGATGATGACCCAGAGAATAAACCATGTAAACAAAGAAGCTTTTTACCCATTTGGGCGTAAAATCTTATGTGATGGTTATGTGATGAAATTAGGTGCCAGGATATTTAAGTAATTGATATTTAATGCTTTTTTATGTGATGGTCATGAGATGAAGAAGCTAAATTCTATTTGATGGTTATTTATTAGACAAAAACAATTTGTTATGAACGAAGCCGAAACCAGAGCAGAACTTATCGACCCTAAGCTAAAGGCAAATGGTTGGGGTGTGGTGCCGGGATCGAAAATCCTGCGCGAACATCATATTACCGCTGGCCGGATACAAACCGGAGGAATTAGGGCTAAAAAGCTAACCGCCGATTATGTGCTGGTTTACAAGGGTTTTACGTTGGCTGTGATAGAAGCAAAAAGTAATGGACTGGGCGTTGGCGAAGGTGTGGCACAGGCGAAGCAGTATGCTGCCAAATTAAACCTGGAAACCACCTATGCCACCAACGGAAAAGAAATTTACAGCATCTGCATGAAAACAGGTGCCGAAGGGCTGGTTGCCGATTACCTCACCCCGGATGAGCTTTGGGATAAAACCTTTGCTGTTCAAAACGAATGGCGTGAAAAATTTGCTTCCATACCCTTTGAAGACAAAAGCGGCACCTGGCAATTGCGCTACTATCAGGAAATAGCCGTCAAGAACGCTTTGGAAGCCGTTGCCAACAATGCCGACCGCATCCTGTTAACCCTGGCCACAGGGACAGGTAAAACAGCCATTGCTTTTCAAATCGCATGGAAACTGTTTCAAACCCGATGGAACCTCAAACGTGACGGTAGCCGCAGGCCACGTATCTTGTTTTTAGCCGACCGAAACATATTGGCCGACCAGGCCTTCAACGCCTTTTCAGCCTTTCCGGAAGATGCCCTGATACGCATTAAACCTGATGAAATAAAAAAGCACAATAAGGTACCCACCAACGGCAATATCTTCTTTACCATCTTTCAAACCTTTATGTCGGGTACTGACAAAGAAGGTAACCCAGCCCCTTACTTTGGTGAGTATCCTGAAGACTATTTTGATTTTATCGTGGTAGACGAATGTCACCGGGGCGGAGCCAACGACGAAGGAAACTGGAGGGGTATACTGGAATATTTTTCGCCGGCAGTTCAACTGGGTTTAACAGCCACACCCAAGCGAAAAGACAATGTGGATACCTACCGCTATTTTGGTGAACCAGTTTACATTTATTCACTTAAAGAAGGCATCAATGATGGATTTTTAACACCTTTTAAAGTGAAACGAATCAAAACCACGATTGATGACTACCTGTATACCAGTGATGACCAGATTATTGAAGGCGAAATAGAAGAAGGCAGGTTATACACCGAGCCGGACTTTAATAAAATCATCGAAATAAAGGAAAGAGAAGCCAGACGGGTAAAGATATACATGGACGAAGCCAATCAGAAGGAAAAAGCCATTGTCTTTTGCGCCACGCAGGATCATGCCGCAGCAGTTCGTGACCTGGTCAATCAATACAAAATCAGCAAAGATCCCAACTACTGTGTGCGAGTTACCGCCAACGATGGTACTATGGGAGAGCAGTTTTTACGTGAGTTCCAGGACAACGAAAAAACCATTCCCACCATTCTTACCACATCACAAAAATTATCGACCGGGGTAGATGCCAGAAATATCCGAAACATCGTTTTAATGCGTCCTGTAAACCAAATCATTGAGTTTAAACAAATCGTTGGCCGGGGCACCCGCTTATTTGATGGCAAAGAGTTTTTTACCATATACGATTTTGTAGATGCCTACAAACAATTTTCCGATCCAGAGTGGGATGGTGAGCCTGTTGCAGAGGAAGTTTGCTCAAAATGTAGCATGAACCCATGTGAATGTGAGAAAGGAGAACCACAACCCTGCCCGGAGTGTGGCAACCAACCTTGCACCTGTCCTAGAGAACCACTGCCACCCTGTTATGTATGCGGACAAACACCTTGCATTTGCCCTAAAAAGGTAAAGGTGAAGCTAAGGGACGGCAAGGAGCGGGAAATACAGCACATGATTTCCACATCCTTTTGGAGTGCAGAGGGCAAACCCATTTCGGCAGAAGAATTTTTGAATAACCTGTTTGGTGAATTACCCAATTTCTTCAAGAGTGAAGCAGAATTGCGAAAAATATGGAGCAATCCCATCACCCGCAAAACATTACTCGAAAAGCTGGATGAGGCAGGTTTTGGAAAAGAGGAACTATCCATGCTTCAAAAGCTCATAGATGCAGAGAAAAGCGATTTGTTTGACGTGTTGGAATATGTTTTCAACAGCAATTTTAAACCCATGACAAGAGAAGCCAGGGTAGCGGCCACACAAGCCACCATATTTACCTTCCTCAACGACAAACAAAAGGAATTCATCGAGTTTGTATTGAGCAAATACATCGAAACCGGAGTGGAAGAGCTCGACCAGGAGAAACTGCCCATTCTGTTAACTAATAAATATCAGTCACTAGAAGATGCCAAAACTGCTTTGGGCAATGTTTCAAGTATAAGCACACTGTTTATTGAGTTTCAGAAGTATTTGTATGAGATGAGGGTAGCGTAGGGGGTTACTAAAGATTGATGCAGACTATGAAAGACGAATCTTTCTGTCAACGCCAATTTTTATTTGAAACAAAAAAGGTCAGCTTCAAACCGTAATCTGCTCTAAACCAGATGAACAATCATGCAATAATAAAATTTATACAAATGCAACGTTTTTGGTTTTCCTTTAGCCGTAAAGGCATATTTTAGTCCGTAAATCGACCATCATCAAAAAACCCGCTGTTTATCAAAAGGATAAGCAGCGGGTTTATCATTTTATCAGAGGTACCGGACGGATTCGAACCGCCGTGTAAGGTTTTGCAGACCTCCGCCTAGCCACTCGGCCACGGTACCTTTTTGGTTGGGGAGTGCAAAATTACAACTTTCATTGTATTTTAAAGGGATTATGACAAAAAAAGTTGCTTTTAACATGTGTTCGCATTTTCCTTTGTTTTAAGCAAATATTTCCAGTACTTTTATCATGCAAAAAATATTCGGGTAATACCTGGATGGCAGCCATCATTTCCATCCCACAAACCCAGTTGTAAACCAACCATATGAAGGTTCTGCTCATTTCTGTCATTTGTCTGGCATTCATTATTTCGCCGGCTCAGGTTATTCCTGATACATTAATTGAAAATCAGCAAATTACGGTGTTCACCAAATACCTGAAGGCATCAAAAGATGAGCAATTTACCCTGCAAGAACGCAAGGTTTTTTCGCTGAAAGCACTCAAAATTGCTCAACAATTAAATCAACCACAGGCCACCATGGAGGCCCTGTCGAGTCATGGATACATTGTTGGACAAGAAGGTCATTACGCCAGGGCCTATGAGATTTTCAACCGTTTTGCCGAACTGTCCGACTCCGTCGGTTATCACAGCCTGACCGACTTTCGCCGAAAGGCTTATTTGGCCAATGTGTTTGGACTGTTGCACAAAGAACTTGGTGAATACGACAAGGCCCTGGATCAATACTATACCTCATTGTCCATTTGCGATTCGGTGGGTTGGACAGAAGGAACCACCGCAGCCCTCAACAACATCAGTCTTTTGTATTATCTTCATGGAAATACTACCCAGGCCATCTCCATTTTGGATGAATCTAGACAAATAGCAGAAACCAACGGCAATAAAAGCCTGCTTTTCGACATTTACATCAACCTCATGGACATGTATCTGGAAATGAAAAGCTTCGACTCCGCCAGGATCAGCGGGAACAAAGCCCTTGAATTATCCATCAATCTCAACACCCCATACAACCAGTCGTTTGTGGAAATTGGCTTTGGAAAACTGTTTCTGAAAGAAGACAGCCTTAAAAGAGCAGAAAAATCGCTTGTAAGCGCCGAAAATCTGGCTTACGAAAACGCGTTCGCCGAACTTCAGTTGGAAGCATTGCTACATTTGGCCACCACCTACAGGCGCATGAAACAGTTGCAAAAAGCAGACTCGGTGTTGTACAAGGCAGACACCATCGATCAGGCCATTAAAATTCCCCGCTTACACATTCAATGGTTGACGGAAAAAGCCGCTTTACACAAACAACTTGGCGATTACCAATCTGCCTACAATTTTCAATCAAAGGCTGCCTTTTTAAAGGATAGCCTCAACAGCAGCTGGGAAAAAGTAAAATACGCTGAGATAAGCACTTTGTATCAAATGAAGCTGCAAGAACAACGCAATGTGGTTCTGGAAAAAACTTTGTCAATAAATGAATTACAAATCAGGCAACAGCGGTTTGTCATCATGATTTCCATTGGATTTTTATTTGTTTTAAGTGTTGTGGCCGTCCTTTTTTATCGTAAGCGAAAGTTTGAGCTAAAAACAAATCAAATGCTTCGAATCCAAAACGAGAAAATCAACCAACAGGAAAAAATTATTCGTGTAAAAAACGAAGAAAATTTCGAACAGGAACTGAACTACAAAAACCGACAACTTACCTCCTTTTCGCTTTCGGCACTCAAACAGAGCAAATCGCTGGAAGTGGTTTCGCAACAAATCAACGAATTGCTTCATCAACACAATATCAAGCCCACCACACGCAAAAAGCTGGAACAAGTGATGCAGCACCTGCGGCCATTGAGCTCGTCAAAAGAATGGGACGAATTTCGGTCGTACTTCGAGGCCGTTCACCCTTCTTTTTACACCAGTTTAAAACAAGTGGCTCCCGACCTTACCCTACATGAGCAAAAAATATGTGCCTATTTGCGTCTGGGCATGAACACCAAAGAGATTGCCTCCATCACCTTCCGGCAGGTGAGAACGGTTGAATCTACCCGTTTTCGGATCAGAAAAAAGGTTGGCCTTACTGCAACCGACAATTTATTTGAGTTTCTGGAGAAGCTTTAAATAGCAGTTTTACTTGATGTTAACCAGCATTGCAGTAGTATTATAGGGGTGAAACAATACTTCACAGTAGGTTATCAGTAGGCCATTCAAAACAAATTAATGTATTCATGCATATCTTTGAACTTTATAATCATTTCCAATAAAGACAAAAACAATGAAGAAAACCATTTACCTTTTGCTGATAAGTTTCATTATGGTGTTTTCCGCTACCGCCCAGTGGTCAACCGACCCGCTGACAAATACCGTTGTAAATAATATGCCGGGCTCACAGGCAACCCCTCTTATTGCTTATGATGCCAATGGAAATTTTTATATCGGTTTTTTTTCCTACGAGGCAGGAAACTACAATGTCCGACTTCAATACTACAATTTTGATGGGGTGGCTCAGTGGGCCGCTGGTGGAATATTGGTGAGCAACCACACTCAAAACAGTTCGCTCACCATCTGGGATTTAATCACCGATAACACGGGAAACTGTATCCTGGCTTTTCAGGATTACCGTAACGGTATCGGCAATATTTATGCTTATTCCATTTCACCATCAGGAGCATTTTTATGGGGAGCTGATGGAATAGCCCTTTCCAATGGCACTGACGCAACCTATCTACCCAGCCTTGCGGTGACCTCGGCAAACAATGTTATAGCTGCCTGGCAAAATCAAGGTGCTACCTACAGAGAGGTCGTAATGCAAAAAATTACACCTGCAGGAACGGTTCTTTGGGGAAGTGGGATCACTTATCAGAGTGGATCACAAAGTTATACAGCTCCCCGGCTGTTAGGTGTTGAAAACGATCAATACCTGATGGTTTTTTACAAAGAAACAGGAAATTTTCCGGCACTGACAAGACATATTTATACACAAAAATTCAGCGCTGCCGGTGCACCCGTATGGGGGACTGATGTCTTGGTAACCAATTCAAACGGCATTTCAGCTTTCGCTTATTATCCAACAACAGCTTCAGATGGTTCCAATGGGGTAATCGTTGCCTGGACGGATGACCGAAATAGCGATAACAACATCAATGCAGCGGTAAACCGTATATTAAGCAATGGAACTTCCACCTGGCCGGCCAATGGCACCGAAGTATCCAACATCAATACCAATAGTGATCAAAACCCACAAATTATAGGCGTAAACAGCAGTGATGAAGTATTGGTTACCTGGAGCAAGAAAAACGGAAGCCAATCGCAAACGGCTATTGCCGGACAAAAATTTTCATCTACAGGTATTCCGCAATGGACCAATGCCGGGATTGAATTTATCCCCATGAGTGCTGATGTTTCAGGTACAACAGGGGGTGTTGTTTTCGATGGTACCAACGCCATGATTGTTTATGAAGAATATGTTACATCATCCGCTTATTCGCATATTAAAGCTTTGGCTATTGACAATGCCGGAAGTATGGTTTGGAGTCCGACCACTACCCTGATGGCTGGAAGAACCACAAGTAAGGTTCACAATGTCATTAGCGGACTTTATAACGATCAGCTAATTGCTGTTTGGGAAGAAGGTGCTGCAACAGACGACATCTACATGCAAAATATTTTTACCGACGGATCGCTGGGCATTCCTCCCATCAGCGATGATGCCACCCTGAGCGACCTCACTGTAAATGGAACTACCGTGGACGGATTTAACCCTACTGTCTATAGTTATAATGTACCTATCCCAACAGGAGATCCTTTGCCAATAACCGGTGCCACAGCCAGTTTCCCTTTAGCAACGGTGGCTATTACCCAAACACCAGCTGTTCCGGGGACATCTTCTGTACTCGTTACCGCCGAAGATGGTACCACCCAACTTACCTATACCATCAATTTCTACGTGGCAAGTGCAGATGCCTTGTTGAGCGATCTCACCGTTGATGGGATCACCATCCCGGGATTCGATCCCAATGTGTTTACTTACGACTATCCGGTTCCTACGGGCGATCCCATTCCGATGGTTGGTGCCACTCCCTCCGATCCCCAGGCAGAAGTGATTATTACGCAAGCCATCGACCTGCCCGGTTCGGCAACCGTTTTGGTTACAGCAGAAGATGGCACTACCAACAACACCTATACCGTTAACTATCTTTATACACCCGGAACAGATGCCACCTTAGCCGATTTGCTGGTTGGAGGCGTTACCGTTCAGGGTTTCGACCCGATGGTATTCGAATATTCATACGCGGTAATATATAATAATCCGGCACCTTATGTTCAGGGTATTCCAAACGACCCATTGGCCACTGTGGACGATACGCAATGTCTGAATATTCCTGGAGATGCCATTTTAGTAGTTACAGCCGAAGACGGAATTACGGTTTTAACCTACACGGTTCATTTTTATTATCTGGGATACAACGCTACCCTGTCGGATCTTACTGTAGATGGAGTGACCATACCCGGATTTGATCCCAACATCACGGTTTACCAGTATATGGTTGATAATGCTGCACCCGTCCCCGTAGTTGATGGAACCACGACCGATCCGTTGGCAGAAATAACTATTACCCAGGCTCCTATGGTTCCAGGCATAGCTACCTTGCATGTGGTAGCCGAAGATGGTGTAAATGAGTTAACTTATACCGTTACTTTCTTTGTTGTTGGAACCGATGCTACTTTGGCTGATTTAACTACTGATGGCGTAACTGTAGCTGGCTTTGATCCATTGGTTGACTATTACGAAGTGGATGTTTACGAAGGTGAACCAATTCCTGTAATTGATGGAACTACCTCCGATCCATTGGCTACCAAGGCCGTTACACAAGCCACGGCAGTTCCCGGTGAGGGAACCGTATTGGTTACTGCACAGGATGGAACAACTCAGAAGACCTATACCGTTCATTTTAATCTGATTACCGGAATTTACGATGAAGCTGAATCACAGATTTCGATTTATCCAAATCCGGTTACTGAAAGGCTTATGGTTTCCGGGTTAACCGGGACAGCTCACTTACGTATTGTGAATCTGGTGGGTGATCAAGTATTTTTTGGGGAAGTGGCTAACAACCAGGAAATCATATTGAATTCCTTGAAGGAAGGCCTCTATTTTGGCAAGATTCAACAACAGAACGGAACCAATACCACCGTGAAATTTATTAAGAAATAGTGGCAGGGTAGTCTTTGGGCAAACCCACCGGGTTTGTCCAAAGACTACATTATTTGCTTTGGATTTTCACTCAGCGATTTTAAACATTCGGGGCACAAACAGGTGTCATATTTTTCGTTGATGGCTTCCTGGGTTTCGGCAGAAACACTCACCTCATAGCACCAGCATTTTCCTGATTTACCACAGTAAAACTCACTCCCGCATCGGGGACAAGTATCTTTTGCTATCAGCACTTGTTTCTTCTCCATCAGATCAGGCCCTCCAATTCAACACTTACAAATTCCATTTTCCCACCCAATGGAGGGTTGAGCTTGCGGATTTTTAACCGGGAATCCACCACCGTTGGAAATTCCGTTTTAATGCGGTCGAGTATTCTTCGGCCTACGTGTTCAAGCAACTTTGAACTGACCTGCATTTCTTCTTTTACAAACTGATAAACCGCTTGATAATTTACGGTGTCGTGGAGGTGGTCGGTTTGCTCGGCCAGGGTGGTATCTACTTTTAAAAATACATCCACACGGAATTTAGTACCTATCACCTGTTCTTCTTTAAAACAACCATGGTAAGCGAAAAACTCCATGCCTTCTATAGAAATGATTGACATTTTCTTCTTTCTAAGTTGCTAATTTGTAATAATATTTACCTTTTAATCAGCCATTTACATTAATTGTTCAGTCTCCTTTTTCACCCAGTTCGTGCAGTCCGCGTGCCAGCCGGTTGAGGGTTTCTTCCTGCCCTATCAGGGCGATGATATCAAATAAATGAGGGCCTTTTAGCTCGCCCACAACAATGATCCTGAAAGCATTCATCACAGCGCCCATGCCATACTGTTTTTCTTCAAGCCATGCCTTGGTGATGTCTTCCAGGTGTGAGGCACTAAAGTCATCTACTTTTGCCAACAATGTTTTTAACTCTGTCATTTGCTGATACGAATCGGCTTTCCATCTTTTTTTAACAGCCTGTGGATCGTACGAATCCGGTGTGACAAAGAAAAAATTCACCTGATCCCAGATTTCACTTACAAAGTTAACCCGCTCTTTTACCAACCCAATTACCCTGGCCACAAAGTCTGTTTCTGCCAGATAGCCCTTTTGTTGCAGAATGGGCATAAAAAGTCCGGCCAGTTCCTCGTTGCTTTTTTGTATCAGATATTGGTGATTGAACCAGGCAGCTTTGCCCGGATCAAATTTAGAACCAGATTTTCCAACCCGGTCGATCGAAAAGGCTTCGGTTAGTTCTTGTAAGTTGAACAATTCCTGTTCGGTGCCCGGATTCCAACCCAACAACGCCAGCATATTGATGAAGGCTTCGGGGAAATAGCCGTCCTCGCGGTATCCCCTGGAAATTTCACCCGATTTGGGATCATTCCATGCCAATGGAAATACAGGAAATCCAAGTCTGTCGCCATCGCGTTTGCTCAATTTCCCATTGCCTTCAGGTTTTAACAACAAGGGAAGGTGGGCAAATTCAGGCGCTTCCCAGCCAAAAGCTTCATATAGCAAAACATGTAAAGGAAGCGATGGAAGCCATTCTTCGCCACGGATTACATGGCTGATTTCCATCAAATGATCATCAACAATGTTCGCCAGGTGATAGGTGGGCATGCCATCCGATTTGAAGAGCACTTTATCGTCAAGAACCTTTGTGTTCACTTCAACTTGTCCGCGAATGAGGTCGTTCATCAATACAATCCTGTCTTCGGGCATGGCAAAACGTACCACGTAAGGAACATCTTTTTTTAATAAGTCAACTACTTCCTCTCCGCTCATATTGAGCGAGTTGTGAAGTTTTCCGCGTACTTCGGCATTGTAAGTAAAGGTCTTTTTTTCTGCTTCAAACTCTTTCCTCAGGCTGTCGAGTGCTTCGGGCGTATCGAAAGCATAGTAAGCATGACCCGAATTGAGAAGCTGTTCGCTGTACTGCTGATATATTTCCTGACGTTCCGATTGGATATATGGACCAAACGGACCACCTTTGGTAACGCCTTCGTCGAATTCAATTCCGCACCAGCGAAACGAATCAACAATATATTCTTGTGCGCCGGGAACAAACCTGGTTTGATCGGTATCTTCAATCCGAAGGATGAATTTGCCACCCAGGTGTTTGGCAAACAAATAATTATATAATGCGGTTCGCACACCTCCAATGTGTAGTGGTCCTGTAGGACTGGGTGCAAAACGTACCCGGATATTTTTCTGGCTCATACCTTCAATTTTCGGTGCAAAGATAGGGAATAAGGCAGTTTAATAATGAATGATGTTTAGTTAAGCATGTGGAAGAGTTAACCTGTGCTTGCAATTAAACTTCTTTTGTTGAATATCAGAATGAATCTCGTTCCTAAAGTGAGTTCCGATTTTCAACAGTTTGCTCCCTTTAGGGTTAGGGGTAAACAAACTGTTGAAAATCAAATTTGTGGGTTATTCTCACAAACACCAACTAATTCAGGTATTTTTTCTGATTGTAATGGGTGGCAATGGCTTTGCGATCGTCTGATGACATTGATTTCATATAGGCTTTCCAACCTGGACAAAAATTGATGTGCCACCTCCAAAACCTTCCGACAAACGATTTTGGATTGGCATCGTATTTTGCTTTAATTGGACAAATGTCGCATTTAATGTCGGGTTTCTCCTTGTTCATTCTACAAAAGTATTGTTGGTTATTTGCAGCCAAATTAGTTCTTTTATTGGCTATTGGCAATATTTAGGCGAACTTTTTTTTGCAAAAACAACTTTATTATTAAACGGAGTGTCATGAGTGGTAGCCTTTGGTTGGAAGTATGAATTGCCCTTGTCTTCAAATTCTTCCTGCAAGAGGAATGGTATAATTCGAAAATTAGTGAAATACACTTATGAGAAAATTCCGATCAACCCTGCTTCTGTTTTGTTTTTTGCTTGCAGCTTCTTTCATGGCCCAATCTCAAAATATATTGGTAAAGTATGAATTGCTAAGTAATGGTAAGATTATTGAAAATCAGCAATTAAACCTATTATTCCAGGATAGCATCTCCTCCGTATATTACAACGATGAAACACCAGATCGGTTTATCGATTTCCGAAATAGTACCATCATCCGGACACTGACGACCAAAACTGATACAGCAAAACAAAGTACATCGTGGTCAGAGCTTGAAAATCCGGAGGAAGTTCCAGGTTTGGATACCATCCTTGGTTTTGTTTGCAAACGCGCCAGGCTTAGTCTGTATTCCAACCAAATCGAAGTTTGGTATACCGATAGTCTGGGAAAGATTGGTTCGCCGTACACTTCTGTGATGCCCAACTGTGGCATGGTGCTGAAAGTGGTTCGTAATGGGAATTTTGAAATCAGGGCCATTTCGGTTACCAAACCGGAAGAGAAACAACCAGCCTTTCCATTGGACAAAATCCATGAGGTAAATGAGGCGGAATTTAATGTACTGCAAATCCGAAACCGATATACCTCCATCCCGGTTTTCAGGGATGAACTCATCAACTTTGGTGATTCCATTGTGAATCCAGAAGGCAGTATTTTAAATAAAACCTATCGTTATTCGAAAGGAACCGTGATTTTAAAGAAAATCGTTTTGCCACATTTCAAAGGCGGACAGGTGTTTATGAATGTGAGTACCCATTCCAACGGGGATGCGTACGACCGTACCGGTTCGGTATTCATATTGACTGATACATCGGGAATGCTGAAAGCCATGCAAAAGGGATTGGATCAACTGCCGGTTTATGTAGTAAACGACAGCACCAAATACCAGGGAATTGTAGCAGAAAAGGGCTATGTTCCTCCATTGGAACTCATGCGATTTTTCACTTCGTTCGGGGTGGGATATTTTAACGATAAAACCAAAATTAGCGGATATCATTGGGCTGATTCATGCATATACAAGGAGGAAGTCACCGAATTGATGGGCGATCTGCCCAAAGAAGTCTGGATTGGCGTATTTATCGGTAATTATGACAAAGGCGGGCATCGGGTGAGTTTGTCGCTTGATGTTTATCCCGGTGAAGAGATTTCTGAAAACAAATCCTGGGTTTTTTCCGCCTTCAACACCTTGAATATCATGGAAATGTCAGATCAGAACTATGCCACGCTATTCTTATACGATTCGCTCAGGGTAACGGTTGATATTCCTGAAAAAGTGGTTAACCTCAAACTAATTTATACCACCACCGGACATGGTGGATGGGAGCATGGTGACGAATTTGTACCCAAAGTCAACGAAATTTTTCTGGACGATTCCCTGATTTTTCATCAGGTTCCCTGGAGGACTGATTGTGGAACTTACCGTTTGTTAAATCCGGCCTCCGGCAATTTTGGCAACGGGCTTTCATCCAGCGATCTGAGCCGCTCCAACTGGTGTCCCGGAACCCTGACCCAACCGTATGTAATTCACCTGGGCAACCTTACCCCCGGCAAGCATACCATAAAGGTTGCCATTCCGATGGGAAGCCCCGAAGGCGGCAGTTTCAGTGCCTGGAATGTGTCGGGGATTTTGGTTGGAGTTATAAGAAACGATTGAGATATCTGAATGATCCATGCAACAAATTTGTCAATTTAAAATAAAATACTCAGGATTTTGTACAAGGCTTATAAAACATTCTGATTACTTCATGGTAATAAATTCAAATACAGGCAATACCCTGATATTTAAACCCTCAATTTCGAGGGAGTCCTTTTGATCAATGGTTAGGATATAGCCTTCGGTCATCTTAAAATACTTCATGGCTTCTTGCAATCCCTCCACTTCGCGCTTAAGGGTATCCTGATCAAGGACTTCACATACCTGAATCAGCTGTATGCATTTTTTTTGCCCGAACACAACAAAATCACATTCACGGTTTTCCCTGAAATAATACAAATCAAAACCCCGACGTCGTAAATGCTGATACACGACATTTTCGAGCATCCGGCCACGATCAGCACTAAAACTCAGGGTGTTTGCATTCACCAGACCATTGTCGATGGCATATACTTTTCGTGGATTAGCTGCAATGCTTCTGACCGACCAGCTAAATCGGGGTAGGAAAAACATCAGATAGGCATCAGCAAGCCATGAAAGATAATCAGAAACAGTATTTGTTGAACCCACAGAAAAAGTTTTGCGAAGGTTGTTGAATGAAATTTCTTTACCAATATTTGACAAAAGATAAAGGCATATGACCATCAGGCTTGAGGTGTTTCTAATGTTATACCTTATCGCGATATCACGAAAAACAACGTCTCTCAACAAATTTTGAAGTACCTCAGGCTGAGGAGTTTTCAGATATTCAGGAAATCCACCCTGCAAAAGGAACAGGTTAAATGAATCAATTGTATTTCCGATTTGCTTATAAGTTAAAAATTCTTCAAACGAAAAAGGGAACAGCTCATGACGGATATGCCGGCCGGTAAGTCGTGTTCCCAAGTCTTTACTCAATAAAGTCGCATTTGATCCGGTGAGAAATACCTTTTCTCCACGGTCGTGTAACTGCCTGATGAATATTTCCCAATCAGGAACATTTTGTATTTCATCAAAAAAATAAGCTTCTATGTCTTTGTCTATTACCTCATCAAGTTTTGGGAAATCGTTTATTTCAAAACCATATACCCTGGCATCTTCAAAATTGAAATAAGCAATTTTTTGATAGCGGGTATGTATGAGTTGTTTCATCAGGGTGCTTTTTCCACATCTTCGTATTCCCGAAATAACCTCAATATGTTTTCCAGTAGGAGTGAATTGACGCATAAATTGCCTTTCGATTAAACCATGTCTTATTTCAACTTGTTCATGTTGGGCTTGATAAGCCAATTCTATGTCCCTCTTCAGTAGCATTTTATAATTTATTTAAGTTTGCATTACAAATATACAATAGTTTGCATTACTAATGCAAAGTTATTTTTCTGTTTAGGGAACTATGATTAATTTATACGTTGAACTTTGCTTGTTACAATTAATCGGATTATTTTGGCAGCAATTAAAAGGCACTATTTTTGCCGATCAATATAATATTTGATGATCAATTTCAATTTTCACCAGCACTCTTTGTTTTCGGATGGAAAAATGCCACCTGAGAATTACGTTAAACAAGCCATCGAACTTGGTTTTGTGGCCTTGGGATTTACAGAACATTCTCCACTTCCGTTCGAAACCTATTATGCGCTTCCGCAACTGCGGGCGCAGGAATACATAGACGAAACAAAACGGTTAACAAGGAAGTATGCCCATCAAATAAAACTTTACCGGGCATTGGAACAGGATTTTATTCCAGGTGTAACGGAAGATTTTTCCTCTGTATCTAAAAGGCTCCAACTGGCTTACAGTATTGGTTCTGTTCATCTTGTGAAACCAGAAAGTTCGGACGATTTATGGTTTATCGATGGCCCTGAGCGGCAAAAATATGACGATGGCCTGGATCAGTTTTTTGGTGGCGATATCCGAAAAGGGGTTTCACAATATTATCGTCAGATGAACCAAATGATAGAAAGCCAGGTATTTGACGTGGTAGGTCATTTGGATAAGATAAAAATGCACAACGCGGGCAGGTTTTTCAATCCGGAAGATAGCTGGGTTCAGGAATTGGTCGACGAAACACTTGATCTGATCAAAGAAAAAGAACTAATTGTTGAAGTAAATACCAGGGGAATTTATAAAAAGCGTTCTGACAGCTATTTCCCCGACCACCGTACGCTAGAAAAAGTGCAACAGTTGAAGATTCCGGTAATCATCAGTTCCGATGCGCATTTGCCCGAAGAGTTAAATCTGGGTTTTGCCGAAGCCCGTCAACATTTACTGGAGTTTGGATTTATAAACACTTTGTTTTTTGATGGCCGCCATTGGAATGAAATTCCGTTATAATGGATAGATAATAAGTTTAGCGGATAGAACGCTGATTGTTATGCTGATTTCATCAGCATAAGTTTCCTGGCGGCTCCGCATCCAGTAGACGAATAAACTCAACAACATCAAGATCAAAGAAATCAGTATAACCAGATACTTACCTTCTTGCTAAACATTGCCTTTGCGGTTAAAGTTCAAAGTTAGCCTTATTTGCTAAAAACTCAATGTTTCGGCGCAAGCCTTTATAACCGGCTCTTTGAACTGCCGAATGTTTAAATAATTGATTAAAAAGTGGCTTTTTCAACTTATTCCAATCCTCTTTTCTTAAACCAGTCAGGAGCGGTGATGGGTTAAATTCAGGTTCCTGATGCGGTGAGCTAAAGCGGTTCCACGGACACACATCCTGACAAGTATCGCAGCCATAAATTCGATCGCCAAAACGATCTTTAAGCGACTCATCCAGTTCGCCCCTGTATTCGATGGTCAGGTATGAAATGCATTTACGGGCATCCACTTTAAAAGGCTCGATGGCTCCTGTAGGACAAGCGTCTATACACCGGGTACAACTTCCACAGTAATTTTTAGGATCGATCTCTCCTTCATACTGTAATTCCAAATCCAACAACAAATGACCGATAAAAAAGAACGATCCACCTTTTTTATTGATGAGGCAGGTGTTTTTGCCAATAAAACCCAATCTGCTTTTGTGCGCCCAGGCCCGGTCGAGCATGGGTGCCGAATCCACAAACGCCCTCGCTTTCCGTTCACCGGTTTGTTCTTCAACAAAGGCCAGCAACTCATTGAGTTTGTTTTTCATCACAAAATGGTAATCGTTGCCATAGGCGTATTTCGATATCACATAATTGTCCTCCGATGGAAGGGTGATTTCAGGATAATAATCATAGAGTACCGAAATTACTGACCTGGCTTCTTCCAGCAAGAGTGCCGGATGATACCTTTTTCCCCGGTTCTTCTCCAGATAAGTCATCTCCCCATGACATCCTTCTTCGAGCCATTGCTCCATATGTCGCGCATCGTCTTCTAAAAATACCGCCTCAGAAATTCCACAACCATAAAAACCAAGCTCCAGTGCTTTTGATTTGATTGAATCACTTAACGATGCTTTTGTAAGTCCGGCAATGAGCATGATAGAACAACAGATTAAAAAAGTTTTCCCTGATCGGGATGTTTAATTCTTCCCAGATGTTTGTATGCCAACTCGGTAGCTTCGCGGCCACGTGGAGTTCGCATGATATATCCTTCCTGAATCAGGTACGGCTCATACACCTCTTCGATGGTTCCGCTCTCTTCTCCAACGGAAGTTGACAAGGTGGTAATCCCCACCGGTCCTCCTTTAAACTTGTCGATGATGGTGGTCAGGATTCGGTTGTCCATTTCATCGAGACCATGTTTATCCACATTGAGTGCAGTAAGTGCCACCTGTGAAATAGCCAGATCGATGGTACCGTTTCCGAGAATTTGGGCAAAATCGCGCACCCGGCGCAACAACAAGTTGGCAATTCGAGGCGTTCCCCGGCTTCGTCCGGCAATTTCGAGTGCGGCCACTTCATCAATTCCAACGTTTAATATATTTGCCGATCGTTTAACGATTTTCGTTAGGGTGTTGACATCGTAATACGACAGGCGCGAGTTGATCCCAAAGCGGGAGCGCAATGGTGCTGTGAGTAATCCTGATCGGGTAGTGGCACCCACGAGGGTAAAAGGATTTAAAACGATTTGTACAGAACGTGCATTGGGGCCGGTCTCGATCATAATATCGATTTTATAATCTTCCATGGCCGAATACAAATACTCCTCCACCACCGGACTCAGGCGATGGATTTCGTCAATAAAGAGCACATCATTTTTTTCCAGGTTGGTAAGCAAACCTGCCAAATCGCCGGCTTTATCCAACACCGGACCTGAGGTGGTAATCAAATTGACACCCAGTTCGTTTGCTATAATGTGCGACAGCGTCGTTTTGCCTAATCCGGGGGGACCATGTAGCAACACATGGTCAAGCGCTTCACCACGTAAACGGGCAGCCTGGACGAATATTTTCAGGTTGTCGACTACATTGGGTTGTCCCGAAAAATGCTCAAAATGCCCGGGACGAAGGGTTCTCTCTATCTCAATGTCGCCTCCGCTAAGGCTCGATGCGGAAGCATCCAGGTTTTTGTTCATCAGGTGATTCTTTTTCACAAAAGTAACGCAAAAAATGAAAAATCGACCAGGGAAGTTGATGGTATGAATTTTTTCAATAACTTAGCAGCATTGCAAAGAGTTAGTCTTGGGTAATTACAGATCATTAAAAATTTGAGTTATGAAAACGCTTTTAGTTGCAATCGATTTCTCTAAAAACTCGATTCATGCCCTTGAATATGCAATAGTTTATGCCCATAAGTTAGATGCTTCAATACACCTTGTTTGGGTTGATAACTCACAAATCGTCGAAGGCATGGCCGATACTATTGCAGGCGAATTACGCATTGAATCGAAGAACCTTTTAGATTCACTGGCTAAAGAATATCAGGGAAAAACCCCTCAAGGTAAAATTCATATCATCTTGCGCAGGGGAAAGGTTTATCAGGAGGTAGCCAAAGCAGCGCGCAGCATCGAGGCAGATTTCATCTTTTCAGGTACGCACGGTGTTTCAGGTTACGAGCAATTCTGGATCGGTAGTAACGCCTACCGAATTGTTGTTCAGGCACCATGCCCCATCTTCACTATCAGGAGTCAATACCAGATTCATCCCAATATTAAAAACATCCTGCTCCCGCTTGACAGCACCCTCGAAACAAAGGAAAAACTTCCCATGGTAGCAGAACTGGCACGTCGATTTGATGCCACCATCCATTTGCTCGAAGTTTACAATACACCTGTAAACCTCATCAGGAAACGGATTGCTAAATTCAGCGAAGAAGCTACAAAATGTTTGAATGACAAAAATGTATCCTTCAAAGTTGAGAAAACAGAAGCCGATAATGTAGCGGTTTCCATTTTAAAATATGCCGAAAACAACCAGATTGATTTGATCTCGATCATGACCGATCAGGGAACCACTTCTGCAAATAAATTTTTAGGCGCCTATTCACAACAGTTGATCAATAATTCAGTTATTCCTATATTAAGTGTCAGGTCAAAAGAAAGTCATTATTAACTTTGTTTTAAAAATGAAACTATTTCTACTACCCGGTTTGATATTTTGTTTGTTTGCCTCATCCTTAGCAGAAGCGCAAACATTGTATGAAACAGATAACGCCCTCATTACCGAGCCGAAGGTTGATGATATTGTAGCATTACATATCGCGTATAACAAGGCTTTTCCGGTTTTTCCGGGATATAGAATACAATTATTAATGGAATCGGGCAACCAGGCATTACAAGAAGCTAAGGAGCTTACGGTTGATTTTTCGGAGAAATATCCTGAAATCAATTCCTATATTACCTTTCGGGAACCCTATTACCGGGTTCGTGTTGGTGACTTTCGTACACGCCTGGAGGCCGAAAATTTTCTTTTGCAAATTTCGCTGAATTACCCGAGTGCATGGGTCATTCAGGATGATATAAGTTTCCCGAGTTTATCATTACACCCAAACACACACGATCATGAGTAAAACCATTTTAGTCGGCATCGATTTTTCCGACTGCTCCATCAATGCTTTAGAACATGCTATCACCATTGCCCACAACGCAAAAGCCGGAATCAGGATGGTTTGGATAAACCATCTGGACTATTCAAAAGAAATTTTTTCAGTAGAACCTGACAACATTACAAAAGAGGTAACCAACAGATTTAAAGAATTGGTAAAAACTTACCGATACCATATTGGTGATCAAACCATGACTTATGAAATCCGTAAAGGGAAAGTGTATAAAGAGATTTGCGATGCGGCAGAAGAAGCGCATGCTTTTTTAATTGTAATTGGAACACATGGTTCTACAGGATTTGAAGAATTCTGGATCGGAAGCAATGCCAACCGCATTGTAAGCAGCAGCAAGATACCTATTATCACCATCCGGGGAGGTACCGATATAAACACAGACCTGAAACGGATTGTTTGCCCCATGGACAGCACCATTTGCACGCGCGAAAAGCTTCCATTGACGGCGCTTCTGGCTAAGTATTTTAATTCAGAGATCCACTTATTGGGGTTGTATACCACCCAATCGGACGACATCAGGTACCGGATTAAAAATTACATAGCACAGGCAGAAGAATACCTGAAAGAAAACGAAGTGAGGTTCAAATCAGTTTTTCTTGAAGCAGATAATATTACCGATGCAACATTGGAATACGCTGATAGCATCAAAGCAAATCTAATTTCAATTATGACCGAACAGGAAACTACCACCAGCAATTTGGTGCTGGGTCCCTTTGCTTCTCAAATGGTAAACCACGCGCAAATACCCGTGTTGAGCATTCATCCTGAGAAACAATAGAGAAATTTAGAACCGGGTTGATATCAGCCTGGTTGAGCATGAAACTAAAAAAGCTGAATCCATGGATTCAGCTTTTTTAGTTTTGGTACTGAGCTTAATGTTTAATAATCTCTTTATTTCGATCGTAAAATTGATATTCCATAAAATGAAAGTCGTGTAAACCATGGATAATCACCCACTGTTTATACTTCAAAAACCACCTTACCTGATATTTCCACAGGCCTTTTTTCAAATAGGCTTCAATGAAAGGGTGGACACCAATGGTCAGGTGTTTCTGATTTTGGTCCTGAATCAAATAATTCAGGTTGTTTTCAATTTCATCGACAATCATCATACTTGACTTGATCTCGCCACTGCCAGCGCAAACCGGACACTTTTCAAGTACAGGAACGGTAGTTTCCGGCCGCACCCGCTGACGGGTAATTTGTATCAATCCAAACTTAGTAGGAGGAAGGATAGTGTGTTTAGCCCTGTCTTTGGCCATTTCATCCTTTAGTTTTTGATACAAGGCACGGCGGTTTTTCGCATCATGCAGGTCGATAAAATCTACCACGATAATGCCTCCCATATCGCGTAAACGCAACTGGCGAGCCACTTCGATTGCAGATTCCAGGTTCACGGCAAGTGCGTTTTGCTCCTGCGAATTATCTTTATTTACGCGATGACCACTGTTAATATCAATTACATGCAACGCTTCGGTATGCTCAATAATGAGGTACACGCCGCTTTTAATAGTGACCGTTTTACCAAAGGAACTACGGAGTTGTTTATCAATTCCGAAATGCTCAAAAATGGGTAAGCGGCTCTTATAATGTTTTACGATGTCTTTTTTTTCGGGGGCAATGGTTCCGAGATAAGCCCTGGTTTCTTCATATAGGATTGGATCGTTTACGTAAACTGAGTTAAACGATTCGTTTAACACATCACGCAGTATTTGGGAGGTTCGATCCAATTCACTCAGTACCTTATGCGGTGCCTGAAGATGAGGTAGTTTACCAATAATACTTTCCCATTTTCCAACCAAGTCGCGCATGTCGGTATCTAGTTCGGCCACTTTTTTGTTTTCGGCAACCGTCCGGATAATAACACCGTAATTGTTTGGTTTTATACTCATTATCAGTCGTTTGAGCCTATTACGCTCGTCTTTGCTCCTGATTTTTTGAGAGATGGAAATTTTATTGGAAAATGGTAGCAGTACAATAAATCGGCCGGGGAATGAAATTTCAGTGGTGATACGCGGTCCTTTGGTAGAGATGGGCTCTTTGGCAATCTGCACCAATATTTGCTGACCGCTGATCAACACCTGGTTAATTTTTCCGGTTTTTTCGATATCTTTCTCGGGCACCATTTCTTCGTGAGAAGTCAGATGGGCTTTTTGCAGCAACCCGAGTTTGACGTATTTATTAAAGGTGCGAATTTGTGGTCCCAAATCGAGATAATGCAAAAAAGCATCCTTTTCATAACCAACGTCAACAAAAGCAGCGTTCAGGCCAGGCATAATGCGCTTCACCTTTCCCAAAAACACATCGCCAACGGCGAATTTGTTGTTGGTCTGCTCTTTATTTAATTCTACCAGATTTTTGTCCTCAAGTAACGCAATATTAACCTCCGACAGATTTGAATCGATAATTAATTCTCTATTCACATGTAAGATTTAAGAAGTTAATACAATAGCACAAAGCTATTACAATTAAGATGATGTTTGGGACAAACAATATTGTAAGGAAGTATAATAATGCAATAACACAGGCACTAAGTAAGAACCTGTGTTATCGCTCAAAAGAAACACTTATTTCTTCTTATGCCTGTTCTTCCTCAAACGTTTTTTACGTTTGTGGGTCGACATTTTATGTCTTTTCCTCTTTTTTCCGTTTGGCATAATGCAAATTTATTAAATGAAAATTATTTTCCTTTTACTTCGCTAACAAAAGTTTTAGCGGGTTTAAATGCAGGAATATTGTGAGCCGGAATAATGATGGTCGTGTTTTTTGAAATATTACGACCGGTTTTTTCTGCTCTTCTTTTAATAATAAAGCTACCAAAACCTCTGAGATACACATTTTCACCTACTACCATTGTCTGTTTAACGGTTTCCATGAAGGATTCAACAACTGCCTGTACAGCTATTTTCTCGATTCCGGTTTTGTTGGCGATTTCGGTTACAATTTCTGCCTTTGTCATATCAAAATTATTTTAAATGATTAAATATTAGTTTTTTAGTTCGGTTGGCAAAAGTAGTACTTTTTTAATAAAAAAAAGAATTATTGAGTTTTTTTTTATTCTAATCTGTTCTTTTATAAGTAATTTCGGCGCCCCATGAACAATTCTATCAAAAAACTCCTGGTGTGGTACCAAAAAAACGAGAGGCAATTGCCCTGGCGGCAAACATCAAATCCATACTATATCTGGCTTTCAGAGGTCATTTTGCAACAAACACGTGTAGATCAGGGCTTACCCTATTATATCAGGTTTACCCAAAAATATCCCGATATTGTATCGCTTGCTTCTGCTAACGAGCAGGATGTTTTTAAGTTGTGGCAGGGATTGGGGTATTACAGCCGCGCTACCAACATGTTAAAAGCGGCCAGAGAAATTGTCAGCACCTACCATGGCGAGTTTCCAAAAAACATGAATTTGCTGATAAAATTACCTGGAATTGGGTCGTATACGGCAGCAGCCATTGCATCAATGGCCTTTAATATGCCCCATGGTGTTGTTGACGGAAATGTGTACCGGGTTCTTTCAAGGCTCTATGGCATCGACACCCCTATCAATTCATCCAGGGCGCATACACAATTTTTAGTGCTGACCGAAGAGTTGATGTCAAAACACTCCCCTGCCCTTTTCAACCAAGCCATGATGGAACTTGGTGCCCTGGTATGCAAGCCACAAAACCCCGATTGTTTGGCATGTCCGCTTCAAAGCATCTGTTTCGCTTTTGCCCATAATCAACAAGGCGATTTTCCGGTAAAAGCGCCCAAGGCAAAACAAAAAACCAGATACCTTACTTATTATGTGATTTCGGTCACCACAAATGAGCACACTCATTTTTTTTTAAATCAACGAAAAAGTACGGGGATATGGGCCAATCTGTTCGATTTTCCATCCTTCGAAACACATCAGCCACTGCCCTTCGATCAGGCCATCCATCAGGCCATTGACAATGGTTGGCTACCCAATAATTCATTTAACATTACGCAAGTTTCAAACGAATACAAACACCTGCTCACACACCGCATCCTCCGGGCCAGGTTTATTTCTATTCAAATTTCAGGTGTCATCCCCGCTAACTTAATAAAATCATTACTTTTGATAAATCAAACTTCACTATCGGAATATCCTGTACCCGTGCTCGTAGAGAGGTATTTACGTGATGTTAATTTAATAGAATAGTAACTCGAACAACCAAATAATCAGAAGTAACATGGCAGGATTAAACAAAGTGATATTAATTGGAAGGATCGGTAAAGACCCTGAAACTTTCATCTTTGATGATGGAACAAAAAAAATAAGTTTTTCGCTGGCCACCACCGAAAGCTACCGCGACAGGACTACCAACGAATGGAAAGACCAAACCGAATGGCACAACATCGTGGGATACCGGTACCTGGCAGAAAAAGCCATTGCCAAAGGGGATTTGGTGTATATTGAAGGAAAAATAAAAAATCGCAAATACAGCGACAAAGACGGTAACGAAAAATATATCACCGAAATTCTTTCTGAAAAAATTCACATGCTGGCCAAACCACACGGCAACGATCCCTCAACACCATCAGCAGAGCCGAGAAACAATCAGGAAGAAAATGAACCAATGCCTGATACCCGATCAACGCCCTCACCATCTTCTATTGAAGATGACCTTCCATTCTAAATATCAGTTGATTGATAATGCAGCAATGATTTTAATTGTACATTTGCCACGTTTTTAAACTAAACCAATTAATTACTTTGGGAAGCGACGATCTTGACCCTTTAAGTATTATCAGTCTCATACAAGAACCGCTCATCACGGGATTTTCGGGTATGACAATTATTTCATTGTTATTTTTGGTCGCATTGCTCATCATCTCAGGACTTATTTCCGGTACTGAAACCGCTTTTTTTTCACTTAATCCTTCCGATTTGGAGCAGATGAGAAACCGGGGTGAAAAAAATGACCGGGCTATTTTGGCCTTGCTTACAAAACCAAAAAAATTGTTATCTACTATTCTGATAACCAACAACTTTGTAAATGTAAGTATCGTGATCCTGTCATCGTTTATCCTAAATAACCTGATTTCACCGGAGGTGAATTACATCACGGTTTTTATCATACAAGTAGTTTTGGTGACCTCTGTCATTCTTATTTTTGGTGAAATCATCCCAAAAATACTGGCCAATAAAGAGCCCATGATGTTTGCAAACCTGATGGTGGGGAATATGCGATTTTTAGTTTCTTTTTTTAGTCCTTTGAGCAGCATATTGGTCAATTCAACTAACCTCATCGATAAGAAAATCAAAAAGAAAGGCCATTATATCACCATGAGCGATCTTTCGGATGCCATCGACCTTACCGCGGGGGAAAACATCACGGACGATGAGAAGAAAATACTGAAAGGCATCGCTACTTTTGGCGAAACTGAGGCTACCGAAATCATGCAGTCGCGGGTCAATATTACGGCCATTGACAAATCGGCCCCCTACCAGGAAGTGGTTCAAACTGTACTGGAGTCGGGCTTTAGCCGCATTCCTGTGTACGAGGAATCACTTGATCAGGTGCTTGGGGTCCTTTACATCAAAGACCTGATTCCTTATTTGAATCAACCGGATTTTGAACATTGGGTTAGCCTGATCCGGCCTCCTTTTTTCGTTCCTGAAAACAAAAAAATTAACGACCTGTTACAGGAATTCCGTGAAAAGAAAAACCACCTGGCCATCGTGGTAGATGAATATGGAGGTACCTCGGGAATCATCACCATGGAAGACATCATCGAGGAAATCGTAGGCGATATCAGCGATGAGTTTGATAAAGAACCACATCAGTTTAAATATAAACTCCTGCCCAACAACCATTATTTGTTTGAAGCTAAAACCACGCTAAACGACTTTTATAAAATCCTGCATTTAAAGGATGATTATTTCGATAAGGTGGTAGGCGAAGCCGATTCGCTTGGAGGTCTTATTCTCGAATTACAAGGAAGGATTCCCAGCAAGGGCGATAAAATAAAATACCGGAAATTTGAGTTTATTATTCATGATGCCGATGAGCGTAAAATAAAAGAAATCGAAGTTTCTGTCATTCCTCCAGTCAACAAAAAACCAAATGGATAATCAAATCATTCGCCCGGGCTTGTTTTTTGTTTTGCTCATGATCGCTACCATGGCATGCGACTCCCATTACAGCCCTAAACCCAGGGGCTATTTCCGAATTGAGTTACCCGTTAAAAGCTTTATTTCCTCCGACAGCTCATTGCCTTATCTGTTTGAATATCCCGAGTATACCACCATTACACCCGACCCTCAGGCTCCCAATGAAAAATACTGGATCAACCTCAATTACCCGCAATATCATGCCACCTTGCATTTAAGTTATAAACAGGTTTCAGATAATCTCTTCACTTACCTGGAGGACGCATACACACTTGTATCCAAACACATACCAAAAGCAGACGCTATCAACGACAGTGTTATTTACGATCGGGAACGACAAGTGTTTGGATTGACTTACCGGATCGAAGGAAGCGGAGCCGCTTCGCCTTATCAGTTTTTTATTACCGACAGCACCAGCCATTTTTTACGTGGGGCACTTTACTTCAACACAACGCCAAACAATGATTCACTCGATCCTGTCATCCGGTTTATTATTGGAGATGTTCAGCACCTGATCAATACGGTTCATTGGAATAACCGGGTAATTGACAACCATTAACGTATGGCTTTTATGCTGTTCCTGATCACTGTGAGCCGGGATTGATGGGTGATTATTAATAACCGAAACCTGCCGGACAACCCTTCACAATTGAAAATCCACATATTCCGAAGGTTCTGGCAAACTGTGCGATGGCGTTGTTAAAGCAATCGGCTTCATCAGCCATTCCCGGATTTCCGGTTTAAAATGCCGTGCAAAATCAAGTTTATGTATGGCTCCTTTCATGCCTGCTTCCTGATGTAGAATCAGCGTTTTTATTAAAAGGGCACCCATCACATCTATTGGTTGAAGCATTTTATCATCCAAAACCAGTACATTATCGGTCATGCTGCCATCAGCAAATCTCACATTCACCGGAGGCGATTGCCCCAGGATGGGTCCGGAATCCAAATCGGTTGTCAGCTGATGAATGGTCACTTTGGAGGTATTGGCCTGACGGTCGATCAAATCCTGATAAGGTTGTGGCCCTGCACCATGGCCGGCGAGTAAATCTGCCGGGTGAAAGTTGTAGATCCCAAGATTAGGATAGTTGATAATGGGTTCATCGATGATTTGCCCGAAAACACAAACCAGAATCACATCCGGATTCCATGTAGTTAGCAAAGCCCTGAAATATTCAGTTTTAACCGCTCCAGTATAGACAGGCACACCGCTTTTTAATCCTGTCTCAATCATGGCCGTTTCGAGGTGGATGGTTTCCTGCTGGTCGTATTTTCGCCAGATGCGACGTTTTACAGATATTTTTGCCGCAGGACTTGCAGGATCATCGGTTACCAGCCCCACCATATTTAACCGTGAAGGATGTTGTCTTTCAAATTCATGGAGTGTCTCCGTCAACAAATATCCAAGCAGGTAACTTCCAAAAATCACCACACGTAAACCATCATTAGTTTTAGCCTGACGTTCTACGAGAGACGGGAAAATCAATTGCCCCCAGGTTGAATCGCCCAGATCAGTTTGAATTCTCCTGCCTCTTTCATCTGTTAGCAGATTTTGGTCAACAATCTCTTCGGGGTTTTCAATCATGGTATTTCTTTTAGTTTCCAATGACTATTTTGTGAATATAAACTGAATGATCCAGCTTTAATTGAACCAGGTACATGCCCGGGCTTAGGCCATCGGATTGCAACCCGAAAGAATGGGTTCCTTTTTGCTTTTGTCCTGAGAAAAGAGGCCTGATCATTCTCCCGTTCATATCCATCAGGGCTAAGTTAACTTCTCCACCATGGGCCAGTTCATACTGAATGGTGGTTTGATTTTGAAATGGGTTTGGAAAATTATTCAGTTTTACAACCTGATTGTCCTGAGATTCACCAACGGATGAAGAAGGAATGTAATTTGTGCTATAGATTCCGTTGCCTTGAGTGGCAACGGCAACAAACCCATCCGACTCACGTGCATCAATCATATCTACCATAATACTACCCATATTCTGAGAGCCCTCATGCTCCCACAAGGTTGTATCGCCTTGTAGAAAAGTGGTGGAATAGATTCCCACACTGGTTCCTGCAAAATATACCGTGCCACCATCAAAATTAAGAGATTTTACCCACCTGAGCGATGGTCCCGCTCCTGTTCCATCCTGGTATTCTTCCAGGTTACCGCTAACGTGTGTCCAGTTTGTTCCGCCATTTTCGGTATAATAAACACTCTTTACACCATAATTTGAAAACACGGTAAACAGTTTGTTTGCGTTGGCAGGATCAACATCAATACAGGCCACATAAGCATTGAGCGGGAAATCGTCTCCGGTAATTTCAACCGGCACAGGATCACCCGTATGTGCATTTGCCATTTTGTACACATGACCGTTATTGGTTCCATAAAACAGCGTGTTGGCCGGATTTGTTGATAAAGAAAGTGCGGTAATTTCCACTGATTCACTCAGGTTAATGTTATTTAACCTGGTCCATCCAACGTTTCTCAGGGAGGTGTCCGAAGCGGCTGCTTTCATATCCTCTTTACGCCAGATGCTGTTAATTGTAGGCAGGTAAAATGTACTGTTGTTGTTTGGATCGAGTGCGAAATTGCAATAGAAAGGGAATGCCGGATTCGATCCGATGATGGGATTATAGAAACTCAAAAGCGTGTCAGGAGTTTGGTAAAAAATATCTTTTGTATGCATATCCTCATCAAACAGGGTAGTCCAGATATTGCCACTATAAGCAGCTACAATGGCATATTCATGATAATCAGCAAGCTTACACGAAAATCCATCGTAATACAAATCCACGCTAAACCACCACTGTCCGGGATCATCGGTTACCGAATAATACCAGTTATTGTCCTGCAATCCGCCAAGAACCCAATCATCGCCTTCACCGGCACGATCGATGGTAACAGAGTAAAATTGAGAAGTAATCAAATTCGTGTTTCTTCGTGTCCAGAAAACAGGATCACCCATGCAATCTTCCGTATACACAATCCCTCCATCGCATGCAGCATAATATACCTTGGGGTTTGACGGAAGAAAAGCCAACCCATGCTGATCGGGATGGAGCATGTGAATGGAATCCATATCGAACGGATCGCCACCCATCCAGGTAGTTTGGAGGCTGTCGGCAAAACCGTTATCCGATCTAAACAAACTCATACCCCCCATGAACACGACGTTTTCATCGTCGGGTTTAACTCCCAATACGAATGTATAACCGCCATAAGAAATCAGGGCATTTGGATAGCTCAGGAAGTCACCTTTCCCGTGACCGAACATGTTTTCGGTTCTGTCTTCCCAGGTTCCGGAACCGTTGGTCTCACTATAGGTGTATTTCCAAAAAGTGTTGTCAGAATTAAAAATTCCCGAGTAGGGAACATTGACTGCCGACGGTTTTTCCGTCATCAGATACAGTACATTTTCGTTGGATGGTGCCAGGGCAAGCTTCATCACACGTGTGACATCAGGAAGCCCTTCGGGAGTGATTTCAGTCCAGATAATACCATCTTCCGAGCGCCAAATACCTGCTTTTTGCGGCCGCATGATGGAGGTAGAATAAGAACTCAAGGCGGCATACAACACCCCTTCGGAGGTGATGGCAATATCTGTAGCGAAAGATTTGTTGGTTAAATCACCCAGTGTAATGTCCCAGGACTCTCCACCGTTCTCGCTGCGCATGATGGCTCCGTAACAGGCTGCATACACCATGTCTTTATCCGCTGAAGCGGGATCGGTAACAATTCGCCATATTCCTTGAAATACCTCTTCGAGTTCGCCCTGGTTGCCTCCAAGAGTAGAAGTTAGCGGTTGCCACGATGCCCCCTGATCGGTTGATTTGAAAATGCCATTTCCTACACCAATGGTTCGCACGTTTGTACTCACATTTCTTTCGGTGGTATTGAGAATCTCACCGGTACCATAATACCAGGTATTTGTTTTGCCCGGTCTGGTATCCTGAGCGATGCAGGTAGCACTTTGCTCACCATTGGCAGGGGTTACCTTTTCCCACGAAAGTCCCTTATCTGTTGATTGCCACATACCACCCGATGCACTTCCTGCCAGCATGTGATTTTCATCTTCGACATCAAATGCCACGCACAGCATCCTGCCTCCCATGTTTACGGGTCCACGGTGAATCCAATTCTGGCTTCTGCCGGCATTTTTTTTCTCAGGCAAAGTAGCGGCAAATGATAATTCTTTAGCCCTTATGCTGGCCGGAACAGCGTTGGTGTTAGGATCACGGGTTTTCAAATACTCAACTTCCGCGTTATAGAGGGCCTTTGATGCATGATTGAGTTCTTTTGATATTTTCTGCTTTTCAGCAGTGGATTTGTTGGTTGATGCAGGATTACTTTGTTTTACCAGAAAAACAAGACTTCCGACACATACTGCCACAACAATAAGTGATAAAATTGCTTTTGTGTATTTCATGACTTTATATGTTGATTAACAATTAAATTCATCCAGAATTAATTATCTAATTAAGGTTGCATTATCTCCATGCATGAGTTTCTGATCTAAAATACCTCGATAAATAACAAACTCACACTAAATATGCTCAGCACCAGAGTTACCATGATAGCCATAGCCACCAGGTCGGGACGGCAATTGTATTGTTTGGCAAAAACAACCGAGAGAATGGCTGACGGCAACGCGGTTTCTATCACCACAATTTCACGCATCATATCCGTGAAACGGGGGTCGTTGGTGAGCCAAACGGCCAGCAAAGGTTTTACAATCAGTTTTAACAAAACGGCCATTCCCAAAAACAAGTAAATGTTTTTAAACTGCTTAAATTCGATAATTAATCCGATGGTAATGGCTACCATCAGCAGGTTTGCATTGCCGATGAGCTCGAAAAAACGGATCATGGTAGTAAATACCTGGTTATTATGGTCGACGGGGATAAATGAAACGGCAATTCCGGCTACCAGCGAAAGAAAAATGGGTGACACGAAAAACGTTTGTACCGATTTCATGATGAACTTCCCCTCCACCTTCGATTCACCATAATACATGGCAATTAAAGGTCCCAGGATAAACAGCAACAGGCCAACCCCAAATTCGCTGGTTACCACAGCTTCTTCCATGGCCAACGGGTTGTTCGGAAAAACTTGTTGTATGATGGGATAACCGAGCATGGTGGTCATGCCGAATGCCGAAACCAAAATCAAGGCTCCTTTTTCACCCCGTTGAAACTTGAACAGGTTGGCCAACAGCCAGGCCAGGATGATCATTCCAATTTCAACAACCGCCATGATGGCCGCCATGATGACAAACCGATCGTCGAACACCTTTACTGCCAGCGAAGAAAAAATGAGGGCCGGCAGCGTGACTTGTAAAACAATTCGGCTGAACAACAAACTGTCGTCCTTCTTCAGGACGGTGAATTTTTTAAGTAAAACGACGAGCGATATAATGGCCACCATGACAATTACTCCCTCAAACAGGCTTTGCGTTGTATTCATTTAGATGAGCTTTTCTTTCAATTAATTAGGTTTCAGCAGTAAAGGTACAAACTTCTCTTTTGATTTGTCAAATAAAATTCATGTTAACTATATCAAGATTTCGTCATTGGTTATCCATTTGGGAAGATAGATTAATTGTAAGATTTATCCAACACCTAATATATTTTTTCCACCAACTCATTTTGTTTAGAAATTTCAATTTCCTTTGCGGCATGAACAGATGCTTCATTTTAAGCAGTACACCTGAAAGAGGACTATTTCGACAAGGTTGTGGGCGAACTCCGGCATTTAATCGATAAGGTTCATTGGAACAATCGGGTGACTGACAACCTTTGGCCATTGGCACTTGTCATTTTACATAGAATTCTGAACATGATGAAAAAATTTACCCTACTTTCTTTAATTTTACTTTTGACCTTGTTCAAAGGAAACACTTTTGCACAGGATCAATATTCCAAAGTGAGGATATACCTCGAAAAAGAAACCCTCAACCAGTTGGCCGCGCTTGGAATAGATATCACCGAAGGTACTTACAGAAAAAATGTATTTCTCGAAACCGACCTCAACACCAACTTGTTAGGTCGTTTTGATGAAGAAAATATCCGGTACGAAGTTCTGGTTGCGGATGTCACAAAGTTCTACGCAGAAAGGGCCGCCTCCGAAAGAAACCTGATTCCCGAACGGGACATCAACGATCTTTATCCGGTACCCGATCATTTTGAACTGGGGACCATGGCGGGATATTACACGCTCGATGAAGCCCTGGCTGAGTTAGATGAAATGGCCAGCCTGTATCCAGATTTGATCAGCTTCAGGTTACCCATTTCGACTGATACCCTAACCCACGATGGCCGCATGATCTATTGGGTAAAGATTTCCGACAATCCCGGCATCAACGAGGATGAACCTGAAATTCTGTATACCGGTTTGCATCATGCCCGTGAGCCCATGAGTATTCAATCGCTTGTTTATTATATGTGGTATTTACTCGAAAACTACGATAGCCATCCTGAGATAAGCTATCTTGTGGATCATACAGAAATGTATTTTGTGCCCGTGGTAAACCCCGATGGATATGAATTCAACCGGCTCAACAATCCCAACGGTGGGGGCATGTGGCGAAAAAACCGGAACATCAACGGTGACGGGAGCTATGGTGTAGATATCAACCGCAATTATTCCTACATGTGGGGTTATGACGACAATGGTTCCTCACCCATAGGCGAAGAGGAAACTTATCGTGGAAATGCACCCATGTCGGAGCCGGAAACCCGCAATTTGCGGCAGTTTTGCGCCGAACATGAATTTCAAATAGCACTCAATTACCATTCATACAGCAACCTGTTGTTATATCCATGGGGCTACAAGCCGGACGTTTCGCCTGATGAAGAAATAATGAATGATTTTGCCCGCATCATGACTCAGGAGAACAACTATGTATATGGCCCTGCCAGCACCACCATATACCCAACCAATGGCGATTCAAATGATTGGATGTATGGAGACGAATTGGTGAAAGAACAAATTTTTGCCTTTGTTCCCGAAATAGGTGGTCCGGGCGATGGGTTTTGGCCTACCATGAGCAGGATTATTCCACTTTGTCAGGAAAATGTATTTCAAAGCCTGACTGCCGCGCGGTTGTTGTTACACTATGCTGAAATTTCCAGCCTGTCGGCCATGGCCATAGAGGAGTTAAACGGGCACGAAACCTTTGAGTTGAAAAGGCTTGGATTGGCAGATGGCGGGGTATTTACTGTTTCCATAACCCCCCTCGATGAATATATTTTGTCAGTAGGAATTCCCGTCGTGTTTTCAGGCATGGACCTCCTTGAGGTGAAAACAGACTCTATTTCTTTTAATCTCAATCCGGATATAGAAATAGGGACTATCTTCAGGTATTTATTAACTGTAGACAATGGTCAATTTGTGTCAGACGATACCATTAGTCGGGTTTTTGGTACCGAAGTCGAGATATTTAATGAAGATTTTGAAGGCGAATCCTATTGGGTTTCCAATAAATGGGGGATTACGCAGGCGGAATCGCATTCACCCATACAATCCATTACAGATTCTCCCTTTGGCAATTACCAAAACAACGAAAATTCAGCTCTAATGCTTGATACGGTGATTGATTTACGGGAGGCAAAAGCTGCTTTTCTTAGGTTTTGGGCCAAATGGGAAATTGAAGCAGGTTACGATTATGTGCAGGTGATGGTTCGGGCCGAAACCTCCACCCACTGGACCGCACTTTCGGGGAAATACACGCGGACAGGGACAGAAAACCAGGCAGAAGGAGAACCTTTATTTGATGGGCTTCAAAGTACCTGGATCCAGGAAGAAATGCTTTTGGAAGACTGGCTTGAACAAGAGATTCGAATTCAGTTTTTATTGGTGAGCGATAACTATTTGCGACAAGATGGATTTTATTTTGATGATTTGAGTATATCGGTAGTTTCACCAACAACCGGAACCACGGAAATATCTAAAGAAGGCATTTCAAATGAGGTAGCTGTTTACCCAAATCCGGCCAGCGATCGTGTTACGGTAGTTTATCAAAGTACTGAATATGAAGCATTAAAACTGGCTGTATATTCGGTAACAGGAAAGCTGATTTGGATAAAACCGCTTGAAGGGAACACGGGATCACCAACTTTCGCCATCAGTGAATTGACTCCGGGTTTTTATTATGTTGGCCTACAAGCTGGTAACCGGATGCTTTCGGCTACGAAGTTGGTGGTGCGGTAGCTTAACCAGATTAACTCTAAAAATAAACCCGGAGCGGGTTAAAAGAGTAATTAATTCCCGGCTGACCGGGGTGCGTTCATTCGGGAAAGTATTTGGGCGATAGCCTCCTTCAATGCTGCGATTTCCAAATTCTTCGCTTCGTTGGCCGCTTTAAGTTCCGTTAATTCTTTTTCTTTTTTTTCGATATTGTATTTCCCGAGCCTTTCCCCGGTATTATTTTCACGCTGGTTATATAAGGCTTTACTTCCCAAAGCGGTGTTGGAATACGCTGATGTATCATTATATTGATGAATCATCAACATATCACCCAAAACAGCCTCACCCCAGAAACATGGTAAAATGCACTGCAATCACATTTCCATCGTGAAACAGTTGAGTTCGTGGGTCAGCCGAAAGGATGAAGGATTTTTTAAGGGGTTTGTTGAGCAAGGATTCCAGACCCCGCAGGTGCCGTGCGTCTGAAATGTCAATTTTTTCACTTTGTTTAATTTCAAAAGCATAGAAGCCGTCTTCCTGCTCAATCAGTAGGTCTACTTCTTTGCCATCGTGTGTGCGTAAGTGAAACATTTCTGCACGAATTTGGTAGTTTTTGATTTGCTTATACATTTCAGTAACCAGGGCACTCTCAAACTCATTTCCGGTCATTCTGCCTCTTTTTTGGAGAACAGCTTGTAAAACGCCGTAATCCATAAAGTGTATTTTATTCATTTTCGACAGTCTCTTGTTCAGGTTTCCGGCCCAGGCAGGCAACATAAAAAGCTGATAACTCATCTCAAAATACTGTAGGTATCTTTGGGCAGTTTTGCTGTTTAGCCCGATACGTCTCGCTGATTCAGAGGCGTTAAACAAAGTGGATGTATTCGTGGCAAGCAACTTTTGTAACTTGATGAAAGGCTCCAAATCGCGAAAGTTGGCCAAATCGCGCACATCGCGCTCCAGATAGGTGTGAACGTAATTGTTTAACCAACTATGGCGTTCTTCCTCGGTCAGGTTGTCGTTGCAAAGTGCAGGATAACCGCCATATTTATTGTAGTGATCCCATGCACTTTGTTTTTTGGGCATTTCCTGATCCAGCAGCCATGAAGGCAATATCTCAGGCAAATCATCTTCTGTTAACAGTCTCGTAAAAAGTGATTTTTTTACTTCATCAGTCCAAGAATGTGTCGAGAGTTCAGGCAAGGTTAATGGAAATATTTCGTAAATGCTTACCCTGCCGGCGAGACTTTCCTTCACTTTTTGAAGCAAAAGTAGCTGACTTGAGCCCAAAAGTACATATCGTGGCTCTTCCCATTGATCGTAAACTGATTTGATGCTCTCGATTAATGAAGGCTCTTTCTGCACTTCATCAAGTATGGCTCTGGGATACAAACTTTTCCATTGACCGGCGTTCATGGCCGAATAAGTTGATCTCAAAACCGGGTCTTCAATTGAAATATACGTGTAGTCGCCAAAAACTTTTCTGGCGAGGGTTGTTTTACCAGTTTGTCTTGCCCCCGTCAATACAATGATTCGTCCGGTATCTTTTTCCGATCTGTCCTTGATTTGATCTTTAATAATCCTGTTGCGCATGACTAATAATTATTTGCCTACCGCTATATTTTCGCATAACGTGCCAACAAAATTACTAAAAATATTCGAAAAGTCGCCACCTAATTCCAAAATTTACGCCGAATATTGGAATTGTATTCCAATATTTACGCCGGATATCGGAATTTAATTCCATGATTTATGCCATCAGTTTGTCACCAACCTATTGATTAAAGCAAAACCCGTCCTTGCTCCAGAAGACGGGTTGCCGAAGCTAACTCTTGAAAAACAAAAAACACACTATCTGAATTTTCTATGGAAAAATGGCAGGTTATTTTCCCGCCTGATCCAAAGCATTCAGCCGAAATAGCATTTTTTCCATCATCTCTTTTAATTGAGAGATTTCCATGTCCTTGGCTGCATTGTCAGCCTTTAGTTTTGCGAGTTCATTTATAATATTCTCCACATTTGCATTGCGTTGGCTTTCCATTTTTTCATTCAACTCCTGCACGGCTTTCACCAAGGGCACCACAAACTCGGCATAGCGGAGGCCATAATAGTCTTCTGCATTTTTAGGTTTGTCAACTCCCGAAAAATCATAGCCTGACGACAAGGCCGCTTGTTCCACTTCCTGGGCTATAAAACCGGTTTGCAAAATTGCTTCTTTAGCCGCTTCTGAGATTCTGTTGCGGACACTGTCAGGGGTATGCATAAATTGAGCGATGGCATCCAGGTTTAAGTGATAGGTTACAGGACGTAGCTTTTTTATGAAATCCAGTCCTGGCACCTTGTTACTCACTTCTTTTTTAAATCTTTCATCTGACAATGTAGTCCATCCAACCTGTCCACCAATAGAAATAACACTAGCGTTTCCAATCCTGACCATATCGCTGCCAGTTACATTGGCTCCATTTCCTATGGAGGTGGAATTTGAATAACTATTGCCATTATAACCAGCCTGAAACCCAATGGCGGTATTATTGCTACCCGTGCTATTGTTATAAAGAGCGTCATAACCTATCCCGGTATTATCATTTCCGCTGGAATTTGAAAATACTGATCTATATCCATTTGCTGTATTTCGTATTCCTGTTGAGTTGAAATACATAGCCGAACTTCCGGTGGCCGTATTGCCCCCTCCTGTTGTATTGGATTGAAAGACCCGATAACCAATTCCGGTATTTGAAGTACCTGTAGTATTTGCATTAAGAGCATGGTTTCCAATGGCAATATTACCATATCCTGATGTATTCGAAAGCATCGTATTACCGCCAACAGCAGTATTACCCCATCCTGTTGTATTTGAAATCAGCGATTCGAAACCAAAAGATGAATTATAACTGCCAGTCGTATTAGCGGTTAAGGCTTTTGATCCTACCGCTGTATTTTCGATTCCTTCGTTGGCACCGGCCCCCAAGCCGTTTTTATACAAAGCCGAATCGCCGATGGCTACCAGGTTGCTATTTACCGTGTTATAGTGGAGAGCATCTTTACCCATGGCCACATTTGAATGACCTGTTGAATTAAAGTAAAGTGCATCAGATCCCATAGCAGTATTTCCATTTCCGCTGGTTTTAAAAAGTGCCTTATAGCCGACAGCAGCATTATCATCCCCTATTTGATTATAGGCGAGTGAATAATAGCCATTTGCAGTATTGCGCGATCCGGTAGTGTTGCCGAAAAGCGTGTACGATCCGGTACCCGTATTGTATGATCCGGTGGTATTATCGACAAGTGAAAGAGCACCCAATGCAGCATTGTTTGATCCGGTGGTATTTGAATGAAGAGAAGATGATCCGCTTGCCGTATTGTAACCTCCGGTAGTGTTTGAATATAAGGATTGTTTTCCGGTTGCAGTATTACCCTCTCCTAAAGTATTAGCATACAAAGCCTTTGATCCAACAGCTGTATTATCTCTTCCTTCGTAACTTTGAGTTGATCCGGCACCATTGTGGTATAATGCCGAATCGCCAACAGCCACCAGGTTGCTTTGTGTAGTATTAGAATATAGGGCACTGGTTCCTAAAGCTACATTTGAATGGGCAGTGGTATTTGTATAAAGCGCATGATTGCCGTTGGCAGTATTATTTGAACCGGTGGTGTTAAAAAAAAGAGCCAATGAACCTACTGCAATATTTTCATTTCCGGTAGTATTAAAAAAAAGTGAAGAAGCACCTACTGCTGCATTGTTGGTTCCGGAAGTATTTAAAAATAGAGAAGTATATCCTAAAGCAGTATTATATGATCCGATGGTATTGCTTTGTAGTGTCGATCCCCCAAAGGCTGCATTTTGAACTCCATTGGTATTTGAACTTCCGGAAAAATAGCCGATATAGCTATTATAGGAATTTGCCTGTACTGTTGCCGGCCCTGCACCTTCTCCCATATAAACACTTTTGCCATTGTTGTTCACCAACAGGCGGCCTTTATCCATCACAAAATATTCTGTTCCGGCCATATCAAACCTGATTTTGTCCTCGTTGGCTGATTCTTCTACCTGAATTTTGGTGTTACCATCGGCATCCTGAAGTTTGTTGGGAATGCCTGAACTTAAATCAGACCATGCACTGCCTGTATAAAACCAAAATCCCCCGGTGGTGGTATCAAAAACCAACAAACCTGTGGCGGGAGACGAAATGGCCATTCGCTGCGGGGTGGTCATTCGGGGAATCAACATGCCTTTTTCGGTGCTTTGAACATGGAGCATGGACGATGCAGCCGCTTCTGTCCCGTCGATGTTAATGGCTACCTGTGCAATGGAAGTACCTGTTACGAAAAGCATGGCCAGAAATAGTACAACAGTTTTAGTCATCGTTTATGGGTTTTTGATTTAGAAATGCTTTTATTTAAAGAAAATGAAAAAAACCGCCTACTACTCAAATCGTGAGATTCGGCGGGTAAACCAAATTTCCTACCTTTGATTTAAACATCTATTTGAAATGATCCCTTTTTCAAGGGTTGTATAGTTCATATATTAAAACTTCTTCTCAAGTTTTTCCAACCTTTGTATGATTTCTGTATTCATTTTTTTAAGCAACAGGTTTTCCTCTTCCAGTTCAGCATTCTTGCTGCTCAATTCCTGTACTGCTTTTACCAGGGGTACTACAAACTCAGCATAGCGGAGGCCATAATGTGAGTTGTCGTTTTTAGGTTTGTCAACGCCATGAAAATCAAAGTTTAATGAATTGGCAGCTGCCTCAACTTCCTGGGCAATAAAACCAATTTGTATTTCTGCTGCCTTTAATTGTTCACTGTTTTTGAGACGCAACGAGTCGGGTGTTTTCGTGAAACCAGCGATGGCATCCATATCCAGACGATAGGTTACCGGGCGAAGTTTCATGATGAAATCGAGCCCGGCTACATTTTCTTTTACATCCGTTTTAAAACGGCCATCGCTCACATTGGTCCAGTTGGCGTAGCCACCAATAGAGGTAACGCTTGAGTGACCGATGCGTGCCTGATTACTAGCCGATATATTTGTATAAGCTCCCAATGCTGTAGAATTTACGAAACTGCTTCCATTGTAAAACGCCTGATACCCAAGTGCTGTATTATTATATCCATCAGTATTGTTGTAAAGCGAATTAGTCCCCATTGCTGTATTTTCCGTTCCTGTGGTATTTGCGCGGAGAGAAGAATATCCATAAGCGGAATTTAAGTATCCTGTGGTGTTTTGGAGGAGAGAACTAGTACCATTAGCGGTGTTCTGGTATCCATCTGTGTTGGAGTATAGAGATCTATTACCATTCGCGGTGTTAGAGTTTCCTGTAGTGTTATAGTAGAGCGATCGAAATCCATTAGCGGTGTTCTGGTATCCATCTGTGTTGGAATATAGAGATTGGAAACCATTAGCGGTGTTCCAGTTGCCCGTGGTGTTGGAGTAGAGGGATTCATAACCAATTGAGGTGTTGATAGACCCAGTAGTGTTAAACAATAGTGCTTTTGATCCGATAGCCGTGTTCTCAATTCCTGTGGTGTTATGATACAAAGCCGAATCGCCAATAGCCACCAAATGGCTTTTGGTGGTATTGTTATACAACGCACTCACCCCAATGGCTACGTTGGAAACTGCGGTGGAGTTTTGAGCCGCCGCATCACGACCAACGGCGGTATTATTGGCTCCGGTGGTATTCAGGGTAAGTGTCTGGTAGCCCATCGCCGTATTGTATCCTCCGGTGGTATTTGAAGCAAGCGAAGTGAAGCCGACGGCAGTATTGTGGGTTCCGGAAGTATTCGCCAATAATGTTCCTCTCCCCAGGGCGGTATTGAATGATCCTGTTAAATTGCTCTTCAGCGAATAATAGCCATAGGCCACATTGCTCGATCCGGTGGTATTTAAGGTAAGTGCATTTAACCCTGTTGCCGTATTTGAATTTCCTGTGGTATTGCTTTTTAGGGCTGCCCTGCCAAGGGAGGTATTTGAACTTCCGGTGGTGTTGGCTGTCAGTGTGTTGGCTCCGACAGCCGTGTTGTCAAAACCAGAGGTATTGGCACTTCCCGAAAGGTAACCAATAAAATTGTTGTAGTTGGTTCCCTGAACAGCGGATGGCCCGGCACTCTCTCCCATGTAAATGTTTTTTCCATTGTTGTTTACCTGTAGATTCCCCTTATCCATCACAAAATATTCCGTGCCGGCCATATCAAATCTTATCTTGTCTTCGTTGGTGCTTTCTTCTACCTGTATTTTGGTGTTGCCATCGGCATCCTGAATTATAGCAGGCGATCCGGTACTTAGATTCACCCAATCTGTTCCATCGAAAAACCAAAACCCGATGGTGTTGATATCAAAAACCAACAAACCTGTGGCGGGAGACGAAATGGCTATTCGCTGCGGGGTGGTCATCCGGGGAATCAACATGCCTTTGTCGGTACTTTGAACATGGAGCATGGACGATGCAGCCGCTTCTGTCCCGTCGCCATTGATGGCTACCTGCGCGATGGTAAGGCTTGTCACGAAAAGCATGGCCAGAAATAGTACAACAGTTTTAGTCATCGTTTATGGGTTTTTGATTTAGAAATGCTTTTATTTAAAGAAAATGAAAAAAACCGCCTACTACTCAAATCGTGAGATTCGGCGGGTAAACCAAATTTCCTACCTTTGATTTTATCTTTGTTCATTTAATATGCGTATATTTCTGATTACCAGCAATAAAACATAGCGCAAATGTAAATGGGCTTTATCTCCTAAAAAAGCCATATTCTAAATTCGGTTGGTTTTGAAAAGGATTTGGCCGTTTTGGTTTTGTTTTCGGTTTTTATGTACTTTGCAACCTTCTATTTTATCGCTTTATATGTTCAAAACTGCTTGTAAATTGATGATGCTTGGTATCTGGATTGTTGCCGGACGGACAGCTTTTTCGCAAAGCGAGATAAACGATAGCCTGGTTACCTTGTTATCATCACGAAGCGGTTCGGAGAAGGCATTGCTTTTCAACCAACTAGCCGATGGGCTGACAAAAACGAATCCCCGGCAAGCCATCCTCTGGTCCGACTCCGGCTTAAGCCTGCTGTCGCAGTTTGAGTGGTCAAAAGAAAGAATACATGCTTATTCAAATAAGGCCTATGGCTATTTCTATTTGAAGAATTATGACTCCTCTCTGATCATGATGAAAGAAGGACTGAACTATGCCAAACAATTTAAGCAACGGAAAAGTGAAGCCACCATGCAGGGACAGATTGGTATGTTTTTCCTTCAAAAAGGGGAGTTCGACAGTTCATTGGTGTACAATGTTAAATCCATCGCCCTGCTCAAAAATGTTTTCGAATCGGCAGAAGATACCAGTCATCTACACTTGATGAATATCAGCAAAGCACTTGGCAATACAGGTCAGATTTTTATCCGAAAAGGGGATTATGAACAGGGCTTTCATTATTTTGTTGATGCATTGAAATACAGAGAACTGGCCAAAGCGCCTCCCGAATCTATGGCCAAATTAACCACCAATATGGCCGGATTGTATGCTTATTTGAAAGACTATGAAAATTCGCAGAAATATTACCTGCAAACCCTGTTACTTTATGAGAAAATCAACGACAGGGCCATGATGGAAATCATATATGGCAATCTTGGAGTTGTAGAAAAAAACCTGGGAAACAACGACAAAGCCATTCAATATTACACACTGGCGTTGAAACTGGATGAAGAGCTGGGAAATGAGGAACAAAAGGTGAACAACCTGTGTAATCTGGCCAAACTGTATCTGGATGAAGGCGATTTGGATCGGGCAACTTTATCCTACCATCAGGCACTGGCTTTGGAAAAAATGATTTCAAGTAAATTTACATTGGCAGAGTTGCATTTGAACATGGGATTGATTTACCTGAAATCGAACCAAAATCAACTGGCCGGGAAACATTTGCTTAAAAGCCTTGAGGTAGCCGAAACAGAAGGCATGAACACGCTGATTTACAAGATTGAAGAAGCTTTGTCGCAGGTTTACAACAACACAGGAAATTATAAGCAAGCCTATTTTTATCATGTGAAATACCACAACCTATACGACAGCATCAACAACGAAAACAGCCGCAACCGATTGTCGGAACTTCAAACCCGGTTCGAAACCGAGAAAAAAGAGAAGGAAATATTGAGACTCACAGCAGAAAAAACGGAACAAAAATTGGCCATTATTGAGCAAAAATCAAACCTGACCCGACAAAGAATGATCATTTTCACCATTTTACTCGTTCTGTTCCTGTCGGCAGGATTGGCTTACTTTCTCTTTATAAGATACCGGTTGAAGCAAAAAAACAAACACATCGAACTGGAAAATCAAAACCTGCAGATAGAAAGCCGCCTTTTGCGTTCTCAAATAAACCCCCATTTTATTTTTAACGCCCTCAACTCCATTCAGCATTTTGTGTTGAACAACGAAAAAACACAAGCGAGTACCTATCTGATCAAGTTCGCCAACCTCATGCGCAACGTGTTAAGCATGTCGCGTAAAGAAATGGTTTCGCTGGAAGATGACCTGGAAACGCTTAAAATAAACCTGGAATTAGAAAAACTTCGTTTAAAGGATAAATTCGATTTTGTTTTTTCAATTGATCAAAGTATTGAGCTTGATGCTATTTACATCCCTCCCATGCTCATGCAGCCACATATTGAAAACGCCATCAAACATGGTGTTGAAAAGAAAGAGGGCGCAGGAACCATCAGGATTGAAATTTCACTGCTGGATCATCACCTCAAATGTGTGATACAGGATGATGGAATTGGAAGAGAAAAATCTGCTGAAAAGCAAAAAAAAGGGCATGTTTCGGTGGCCGGAAAATTAACCGAAGAAAGGTTTGAAATCCTGAAAAAGAAAAGAGGAACCCATATATCACAAGTGATTATCGACCTGAAAGACAGCAATGGAAATTTCATTGGAACACGGGTTGAACTAATTATTCCATTTGAAAAAGATTAGGCCTGATTTTAGCTTGTATTATTCCTGAACAACTTCGAAATTTTCAAATTTGAACGCGCCTGTCGGCCAGCTTCATCTTTTTCTTCAGGACTCTTTAAAATTTTAAGCTTCACAAACCGCGACCCTGATATTATTTGCTAAAGTATAATGTGAATGATGGGCTAATTTATAAGCTTTAGCTAAAAACCCCAATCCAGAACCCCTACCAAATAGTATAGGTAAGCCCCTACACATATAGGGAGTTGACAGCCAATGTTTTATAATTTAGTTTTACGCCCGGTACAGCAACAGGTATAATGGCCATGCCTCAATACTATTAGACATTAAAAATGGCATACAAAAATTAATTTTAAACATGAGCAAACAACCATGTCAATTCGTTCGGATACACAACATTTTTTATTTAGGAACCAACAGGTTCATTTTATTGGCCACCCCGGGTTCATTAACCTGTTTTCCCGCCCGGGGTGGCATGCGAGCAGCTTTGAATCGGGAATAATTTCAGTAAGTACTTGTTGGTTACTGCAAAAGGTTCTGTAAAGATTTACAAATAATTATTCACTAGCTATATGAGATTTCATGGAAAATTAATTTTAAAAAACAATATTTACATTATGAGAAAATTATATTATTCAAGTTTAATACTAATGGTATTACTTATCAATGCCTCCTGGTTATTTGCCCAGAGCGTTGAAACAAATTGGATCCTATATCCGCATTCTGTTAATTTAAATTCTTCACCACCCGCGGTTACTAATTTACCGGGGGCAAATCCCAATACAACTACGCCATATGTTGATGCAAATGGGGCATTCGACCAAAATGGAAACCTGCTTTTTTATATAGTAGAAGAATCTATTTACAATAGTTCCGGTGCATCTGTTGGGTATTTAGATTTCAATGATGGGTCGTTTTCTTTGCCAATGAGAGAAACAACTATTACTCCTGTCCCTGGAAATATCAATAAGTTTTATGTTATTTATTCCTTTGGGAGATCATTTACTGGTCAAGATGTCCTTTATTCTACAATTGATTGTTCGAATGGGAACTGTACAATAATAAATAACGGGAATCTGCTAAACCATTCGACTGCTGGAAATATAAATGGAATTGCCGTATCAAGACTTTTTAGTAATAATACCCGACGCATGTATCTTGCTTCATATGGTTCAGTAAAAAGGTTTGAAATCAGTTCTAGCGGAATTTCTTTTGTTGAAAATATACTTGCTGAGCCGAATAGTTATGGATTAGGAGGCTATGATTTTGATGCCTTTCAATTGGAGATTTCGAATGACGCTTCAAAACTTGCTTGGGGTGCATTAAATGAACTGGGATTTCCATATTTGCACATTATTGATTTAACTTCTCAAGGTAGCTTCTCAAACTATGCTGATGTTTTAATCACTGATGGAGGTTTTACACCGAATAGTTCACATCGGATTTATGGAGTTGAATTTTCATCTGACAACACAAAGGTTTATGCCTCAGTTTGGGGAAATACAAGTCCTTCAGGTGGAATATTCTGCTATAATTTTGCTAATAACCAACTTACAAATGTCATTTATAACAATTACAACAGAAGCCATCTTCAAAGCGATGGGAACGGCTTCGTGTATGCTGTTGCCAATGGAGGAAATGCACTGGGCAGGATTGACCCAAACACCAATATTTTCACTCAATCTTTTCTGGCAATAAATGTTTTAAGCGGTCAAACGTCTGGGGGGTGGGAACTTTTCTCCTTACCTGACTTAATCGATTACAATAGCATTCTGGAATTGAACGCCACCACCACAGATGAAACTTGTGCTTCCTCTCATGACGGGACAGCATCTGTGACTGTTAATGGCGGGGTGCCTCCTTATACATATCATTGGAACGATCCCCTGGCGCAAACTACACCTACAGCAACCAATCTATCGCACGGCACATATACATGCACGGTAGTAGATGCGTTTAATGCAAGCATCTCCATTGATGTCGAAGTTGTAACTAACCCAGCTCTTTTCACACATACGGGTAATTGGGATGTGTATACACTTGACGGATTTAACGGGTTTGCAGCTGTTGATGGTAATATTGAGATATTTAACGGAGGTACTTTTATTGCTGATGGCACCCTTGAATTTAATGAAAACTCTGGTATTATTATTCATAATGGAGGAACTTTAATAATAGCAGACAATTCAATTATTTCTGGCCTAACGGCTTGTGGAAATAATCTCTGGGATGGAATTGTTGTGGAAGAGCAGGGAATCATTCAAATTGACAATGCTTTTACAATAAGTAGAGGAAATTTCATTTTAAAAACTGATGCACTCGTAAATCTTTACCATAAAACAATACTTTTTGACAGAAATAGTGTGATTATTGAGCCGGGAGGCGAACTCATTTTAGATGGGTCTTTACTCACTGCTCCATACGGCTATAATTGGACCGGCATCGAAGTATGGGGAAATACTTTCGCCGATCAATTTGAATATACCGGACACCCCCAGGCACAGGGCAAACTTGTATTAAAAAACAACGCTACCATCGAAAATGCATGGAACGCAATTATCACCATGAAGCCTGATGATTGGAATACCTGTGGGGGTATTGTAAGCGCAACAAACTCTTTCTTTAAAAACAACAAACGTACAATTGCGTTTATGCCCTATCAAAACCACCATCCCATTTCGGGAGTCGAGATGCCCTATTCAAGCTCTTTCACCAATTGCAGCTTTACAATAGATGATCAATACACCATACCCAGTACATTTAATACACATATTACCATGTGCGGGACCAATGGGATCAGGATCAAAGGCTGTGAGTTTGCGAATAACAAGACAGGTGCCGAATATACCGGAAAAGGTATTTATACCATGAATGCCGGTTACCAGGTTTTGGACTATTGTAACAGTACCATGTATCCTTGCCCTAACCCGACACATACCACATTTAGCAATCTTGAAGTAGGTATTGGGGCATTGAACTCCAATAGTCCATATACGATTTACGCAAGCCATGCTGAATTTAACAACAACAGCATTGGGGTACAACTCAACAGCGTGAATAATGCCACCCTTATTTTTAACGAATTCCAAATGGGCCTCAACCTCAATTGTACAGACAGCGATGGCATTGGTATAGACCTCACCAATTGTAATGGCTATGCCGTAGAAGAAAACGAATTCAGACCAATCTCTGCTTTGGCAGATGAAACGATTGGAGTTAGGGTTCGCAGTACAAACAAAGATGTTGTTGTTGACAACGAGGTTTATAATAATATATATGACGGTGTTTATATTGGCAGTAAGGCAGAGGATATTAATTTTAATACTGAGGGTCAAAAAGGCTTGTCTTTTCTATGTGGGCATAATACCGACAACATTTTCGATCATTATATTGCAGATTTTGGGATTAAACAATTTCAGGGTGTCTTGGGAGGAGCACCTGCCGGGAATGAATTTTCGCTTAATGCCAACAATCCCTATAGCGATTACAACAATCAATCGGACTGGACAATCCTGTATTTTTATGATCAAAACAGTATTCCTCAAACGCCTGTCAGTTATTCACAGAAAGTAATACCCATACCCACAACCATCTCAAATCAATGTACATCACATTATGGTGGCGGTATTCAATCCAAAGGAATGGGTCTTAGCCTGGCACAATCCCAATATCTAAAGGACCAGTTTTATTCCAGCAAATCCAGTTTAATCGGCACCAAAGCACTATATAATTCTTTGGTTGATGGCGGTAATACACCCGGAACCATTGCCGATGTTGAAAATGCCTGGCCCAGTGAAATGTGGGAAACCAGGGCAGCCCTATTGGCAAAATCGCCCCACCTTTCCAGGGAAGTGTTGGTTGAAACAGCTAACCGTACCGATCTGTTTCCTGATGCTGTCATCTTCGAAATTCTATCAGCCAATCCCGATGCCATGAAAGACGAAACCCTGCTTACTTATCTGGAAACCAAAGAGAATCCCCTGCCCCAATATATGATTGAGATACTAAGGTCTTCCATAGGGACCATTACCTATAAAACCATACTGGAAAACCAGTTGGCCGATTATGGCGGTAAAATGCAGGCTTCAGCGGACATTATTATCCGTAACCTGTTAAACGACAGCATTCCTCAACCCGACTCCTTAAAAACATGGCTTACCAATTCGGGCACCCTCGTGGCAGGTTATCAACTGGTGGATGTGTATCTGCAAGAAGGAAATGTCAACGCGGCTGCTGCTTTGTTGGCCGCGTTACCTGCTACCTATGGTTTTGAAAATACTGACATCGAATATGGCTATTATGTTACGCTAAAAGAACTTCAATTTGATTTGTTAACTGAAGGAAGAAACGTATATATGCTTACGAACCAGGAAGAAACAGTACTTGAAGTCATAACCGCAAACAGTATTTCAACGGCAGGAATGCAGGCCCGTAACATCCTGCAATTTGTTTACGGAAACGATTATTACGATTGTTCCAACATGCCTGACCCCGTTACCTTTAAAAACGGCAACGCATCCATCAACAGTTTAATGGCCAATATGTTGGAAATTGAATCGTTCCCCAACCCGGCCAAAGACTGGACTACCTTTACTTACAAACTACCTGAAACTGAAAATTCCGCAGTAATCGAAATAAGCGATGTGACAGGAAAAACGGTTCAAATCATTCATTTGACCACTGATCAGGGCCAGGTGGTATGGGACACCAGAAAATCCAAGCCAGGCATTTACCTGTATACCTTGAAAGCCTCCGGCACACAAAAAACCGGAAAAATCGTTGTTACCAAATAATGTTTAATTTTACATTCAATCTCCCCTATTTATTTTATAGGGGAGATTGATGTTATTCATTTACATGCAAAAAAGCATGCGATTTATTGATTGCAATACTATGCTAAGGCATATTTACGTTTCAATTTTACTACCATTTTTCTGCAAGTAAAAAACTAAAAAATGAAAAAGACAATCAGTTTTGTAATCTTTTCTCTACTTATCTTAACCACCTATCCTCAGCAAGTTCAAATAGCATGGCAACAATGTTATGGTGGCAGCGATATGGATACAGGTGAAGATGTTATTGTACTTAGTAATGGACATATTGTAGTGTTGGCAACTACCCTGTCAAACGATGGAGATGTGGGATCCAATCATGGCAACTATGATTTTTGGCTGTTCGAAACCGATGAATTTGGGAATCTTCTTTGGAAAAAAACATTCGGTGGAAGTGAGTGGGATGATGCAATTTCCCTGAACCTGGCACCCGATGGCGGCTATCTTCTTTTTGGAGAAACATTTTCCAATAATGGGGATGTATCAGGTAACCACGGAGGTCTTGATTATTGGCTGGTGAAGACAGACAACATGGGTAATTTATTGTGGCAACGCTGCCTTGGAAGCAGTATGAATAACCTGGCAGAAGATATGGATATAGATGAAGAAGGTAATATATATGTTATGGGTCTTTCGTTAGGAGTAGGTGGTGATGTATCCCAGAATAATGGGTTTTACGACTATTGGTTCGTAAAACTAAACCCAAATGGTGAGATTATATGGGATAAAAATTTGGGGGGTACATACACAGACAACGGATTATGTATTACTAGTACGGTTGACGGAGGGGTAATTGTTGGGGGCATTATTGATGATACTGATGGTGATATTACTTGCAACATGGTATTATGGAATAAAACAGCCTGGGTAATAAAACTTGATTCGCTCAACAACATCCAATGGCAGCAATGTTATGGGGGAACCTATACAGAGAGTGTGGTGGAAATTAAGACAACCTTGGATGGTGGGTACATCCTATTAGGGCTGACCAATTCAAATGATGGAGATGTTTCAGGGTTTCATGGTTATCCGGGAGAAGTAAACATATATGATATCTGGGTGGTTAAAGTGGATAGCATGGGTGCTATAGAATGGCAAAGATGCCTTGGTGGCACGAAAGATGAATCTCCAAGTTTTATTAAAATCACCCCTGAGGGCAACTACCTGATTGGAGGATTTACTTATTCAAATGACGGGGATGTTTCCGGAAATCATTCCTATTCAGGTGGAATTGATCATTGGGTGGTTAAACTTAACCCATCAGGCGAAATAATCTGGCAACAGTGTTTTGGTGGTTCCCCAGATGATTTGTTGCTTGGAGGCTATGTAATATCAGAAAGTGAGTATGTATTGGTTGGTAACCGCAGAAACCCAAGCATAAGCGGCAATATTGATTGTATTGCCATCGGTGGATTTGGTGATTATGATTTGGTGATGTATAAGATATTAGATACCACTGTGGGTATTAGCACAATAGAAGAAGATAAATTGCCTCTTAAAGTCTATCCCAACCCGGCCACCAACAGTGCCACCTTCAGCTACAGCCTGCCCGCCGGCACACACCAGGGAAGCATCGAAATGCGCAACACCACCGGGCAATTGGTAGCCTCTACCAGGTTAAATGAGGCAAAAGGAGAGTGGGTTCTTCAATTAAATAACATTCCCCCGGGGCTTTATATCTATACCTTAAGCACCCAACAAAAGACCACTACGGGGAAACTGGTGGTGATTGGGGAATAGAACCCCGTATGAATGGGAAATAGAACCCCGTATGAACGGGACAGGCACGGATTGGGCGGATAATCACAGATTTGTTGTCATTGGTAATTCTGTGGAGATGACAACAAGGTTCACAAGTGCCCCCGCTCCAAAGTGCCAGCGGCACGACTGATCCTGTAACCCCGGAATTCATTCCGGGGGATTTTGAGAATTAAACTAAAAAAAACCGATCCAAATATGGTGTATTCACAAAAACAGGAGAAAAATAAGGCGCATGAATTATCCACCTTCCAGTGTAAATCTACTTCAACGGCAGGAATGCAGGCCCGTAACATCCTGCAATTTGCTTACGGACACGATTACTATGATTGTTCCAACATGCCCGACCCTGTAACTTATAAGAGTGGCAGTGCTTCCATTAACAGTTTAATGGCCAATATGCTGGAAATTGAATCGTACCCCAACCCGGCCAAAGACTGGACTACCTTTACATACAAATTACCCGAATCGGAGAACCAGGCTGTAATCGAAATAAGTGATGTGACAGGGAAAACGGTCCAAGTCATTCAGTTGACAACTGATCAGGGCCAGGTGGTATGGGACACCAGAAAATCCCAACCAGGCATTTATCTGTATACTTTGAAGGCTTCCGGCACACAAAAAACCGGAAAAATCGTTGTTACCAAATAATGCTTAATTTTACTTTCAATCTCCCCTGTGCATTTTATGGGGGAGATTGATTTTATTCATGTGCATGCGAAAAACATACTTCTTGTTAATTGCAACATTATACTAAGGTATATTTGCGTTTCAGTATTATTACAATTTTTCTGCAAGCAAAAAACTACACGAATGAAAAAGACAATCAGTTTATTCATCTTTTTACTTTTCTTTCTAACCGCCTACCCCCAACAAGTTCAAATAGAATGGCAACAATGTTATGGGGGCAGTGACAGGGACGCAGGGAATGACGTTGTTGTCCGTGCTAATGGCCACCTAGCAGTCTTAGCAACTACTCTGTCTAACGATGGAGATGTGCTTGGTAATCATGGTAACTTTGACTTATGGTTGTTTGAAACCGATGAGTATGGAAATCTTCTTTGGGAAAAAACATTCGGGGGTAGTGAATGGGATGAAGCCAAGTCTCTGATCATAGCACCCGATGGCGGTTATCTTCTTTTTGGATATACCTTTTCCAACGATGGAGATGTTTACGGTAATCATGGAGGTATTGATTATTGGTTGGTAAGAACAGACAGCCTCGGTACATTAATGTGGCAACGTAGCATAGGAAGTAGTGTACATGATATAGGAGTAAAACTAGCGATGGATTCTATGGGTTATATTTACATGATTGGTTTGTCATGGGGACAAGATGGCGATGTAACACACACTAACGGTGTATATGATTTTTGGTTTTTAAAACTGAATCTGAGTGGTGACATTGTTTGGGACAAGAATCTGGGCACAACTATAATGGATAATGGGCTCTGCATTTCCCCCACTAATGACGGGGGCATTATTGTCGGTGGCATAACAGACGGAATTGATGGTGATATGACCTGCAACACGGAATTAGGAAACGAAACGGCATGGGTAGTGAAACTTGATTCGCTCAACAACATCCAATGGCAGCAATGCTATGGAGGAACGTATACAGAGAGTATAATGGACATAAAAAACACCTCAGACAGAGGGTATATCCTTCTTGGTCTCACCAATTCAAACGATGGGGATGTGTCAGGATTTCATGGTTATCCCGGGGATGTAAACATATACGACATATGGGTTGTCAAAGTGGATTGTTTGGGCTTAATGGATTGGCAACGTTGTCTTGGCGGGACTAAAAATGAGTTTCCGAGTTTTATTAATATCACCCCTGAGGGCAATTACCTTGTTGGAGGAAGTACCGCATCAACTGATGGGGATGTATCCGGAAATCATCCTCCTGAAGGAGCTACTGACCACTGGATAGTTAAACTTAATCCGGCAGGGGAAATTATCTGGCAACAATGTTTTGGAGGTGATTGGAATGAACTACCACTTGGTTCGTATGTACTTTCTGAGAGCGAATTTATTATTGTTGGAGAAAAATCTACCTATAGCTTAGGTGGTGACGTTGATTGTGAAAACATGGGGGGCGACACCGATTTATGGATGTATAAGATATTAGATACCACAGTGGGTATTAGCACCATAGAAGAAGATAAATTGCCTCTTAAAGTCTATCCAAATCCGGCCACCAACAGTGCCACCTTCAGCTACAGCCTGCCCGCCGGCAATCACCAGGGCAGCATCGAAGTACACAACACCACCGGGCAAATGGTAGCCTCTACCAGGTTAAATGAGGCAAAAGGAGAGTGGGTTCTTCAATTAAATAACATTCCCCCGGGGCTTTATATCTATACCTTAAGCACCCAACAAAAGACCACTACGGGGAAACTGGTGGTGATTGGGGAATAGAACCCCGTATGAATGGGAAATAGAACCCCGTATGAACGGGACAGGCACGGATTGGGCGGATAATCACAGATTTGTTGTCATTGGTAATTCTGTGGAGATGACAACAAGGTTCACAAGTGCCCCCGCTCCAAAGTGCCAGCGGCACGACTGATCCTGTAACCCCGGAATTCATTCCGGGGGATTTTGAGAATTAAACTAAAAAAAACCGATCCAAATATGGTGTATTCACAAAAACAGGAGAAAAATAAGGCGCATGAATTATCCACCTTCCAGTGTAAATCTACTTCAACGGCAGGAATGCAGGCCCGTAACATCCTGCAATTTGCTTACGGACACGATTATTACGATTGTTCCAACATGCCCGACCCTGTTACTTATAAAAGCGGTGGTGCTTCCATTAACAGTTTAATGGCCATTATGCTGGAAATAGAATCGTACCCCAACCCGGCCAAAGACTGGACTACCTTTACATACAAACTTCCTGAAACTGAAAATTCCGCAGTAATCGAAATAAGCGATGTGACAGGAAAAACGGTTCAAATCATTCATTTGACCACTGTTCAGGGCCAGGTGGTATGGGATACCAGGAATACACAACCCGGCATTTATCTGTTTACATTAAAGGCCTCCGGCACACAAAAAACCGGAAAAATCGTTGTTACCAAATAATGTTTAATTTTACATTCAATCTCCCCTATTTATTTTATAGGGGAGATTGATGTTATTCATTTACATGCAAAAAAGCATGCGATTTATTGATTGCAATACTATGCTAAGGCATATTTACGTTTCAATTTTACTACCATTTTTCTGCAAGTAAAAAACTAAAAAATGAAAAAGACAATCAGTTTAATCACCTTTTCACTTATCCTGCTAACCGCCTACCCCCAGCAGGTTCAAATAGAATGGCAACAATGTTATGGTGGCAGCGATATGGATACAGGTGAAGATGTTATTGTACTTAGTGATGGACATATTGTAGTGTTGGCGAATACCAATTCTAATGATGGAGATGTGGGGTTCAATCATGGCGGCAAGGATTTTTGGCTATTCGAAACCGATGCCTTTGGGAACTTCCTTTGGGGAAAAACTTACGGGGGAAGTGAAGGTGAAGTTGCAATGTCGTTGATTCAGGCACCTGATGGCGGCTATCTACTTTTTGGAGATACTGATTCTAATAACGGTGACGTTTCCGACAACCATGGAAGTTTTGATTATTGGGTAATAAAAACAGATAATCTGGGCAATATATTGTGGCAAAGGTGTCTTGGAAGCACCAAGCGTGATTTGGCTACAGGATTTAATATGGATGAAGTTGGCAATATCTATGGCATAGGGCTTTCATCCGGTGAAGATGGGGACGTAACCCAAAACAATGGCTACGATGATTATTGGTTTGTTAAGCTGGATCAGGATGGTGAATTAATTTGGGATAGAAATTTGGGAGGTAGTTATGCTGATAATGGTTTATGTATTCGCAGTACCCTTGATGGGGGCGTTATTGTTGGTGGTATTATTAGTAGTATTGATGGGGACATCCTATGTAACACAGAATTAGGGAATAAGGAAGCCTGGGTTATAAAACTCGATTCGCTCAACAACATCCAGTGGCAGCAATGTTATGGGGGAACTTATACAGAAACTGTTGTGGAAATAGAACTTACTTCCGATGGAGGGTATGTCCTTTTAGGCGGCACCAATTCGAACGATGGAGATGTTTCTGGTTTTCATGGTTCTCCCGGGAATGTAAACATATATGATATCTGGGTGGTTAAAGTGGGTAGCATGGGTGCTATAGAATGGCAAAGATGCTTGGGGGGTACGAAAGATGAATCCCCAAGTTTTATAAAAATTACTCCGGATGGCAACTATCTGGTTGGAGGATTTACTTTTTCAAATGATGGGGATGTTTCCGGAAATCATTCCTATTCAGGCGGAAGTGATCATTGGGTGGTTAAACTTGACCCGTCAGGCGAAATAATCTGGCAACAGTGTTTTGGTGGTATCCCGGATGATTTTTTGCTTGGAGGCTATGTAGTATCAGAAAGTGAGTATGTATTAGTTGGTAACCGCAGAAACCCAAGCACAAGCGGCAATATTGATTGTAATGCCATCGGTGGATTTGGTGATTATGATTTGGTGATGTATAAGATATTAGATACCACTGTGGGTATTAGCACAATAGAAGAAGATAAATTGCCTCTTAAAGTCTATCCCAACCCGGCCACCAACAGCGCCACCTTCAGCTACAGCCTGCCCGCCGGTACACACCAGGGAAGTATCGAAGTACGCAACACCACCGGGCAACTGGTAGCCTCTACCAGGTTAAATGAGGCAAAAGGTGAGTGGGTTCTTCAATTAAATAACATTCCCCCGGGGCTTTATATCTATACCTTAAGCACCCAACAAAAGACCACTACGGGGAAATTGGTGGTGATTGGGTAAAATAACAGGAATTTCTCCTGGTTCTCAAATTAAACTGATAAACAAGCCTTTTGGTACAATGCTTGTATTGCTGACCACATAATCTTAAAAAAAATATCTTTATGAAAACGACCATTATAAGTCTCATTTGTTTTATCACTTTTCAAAGTGGTATTGCGCAAAACGAAAATGCGAAACAAGTAACAATCGACACCCTACGGATTGTTAAAGAAAAAAACTATTATCAGGACACTTTATGGGTAATGGATTCAAGTCAAACTTATTATTCACTTGACTGGGAGCTATATTTATCAGGTAATTATAAAGTAGAAACCAGAGATGATCAGGGCAACAAATTAACTGCCATCAAAAGGATAAAGGACCGTTATTCAGAGTTATTTGAAAATTATTCATTTGATTCCGTTACTTATTTTGGTGGAAGTGACAAAGTGAAGTCCCTTAAAACATATGGATGGAATGTGCTGGATAGCAAGTGGATGGACAATGTATTCCAATTGTATGATGAAAACCAACAATGGCTTGATAGCTACGATAAATCCTGGAATAGAAGCCAATTCGAGTATGGTACCGGGCACCGCACCACAAATGAGTATGAAAATGAAGCGCTTGTGTTAAGTGTCAAAAGTACTCTTTCACCAAGGAGTGAAGTATGGGAGCCTAACGAAAGGACTATCCATATATTAAATGAAAGTGGAATGGACAGCATCAGTCTGCACCAAAATTGGAATATGGATACAGAACAATGGGACAACTATTATAAATATGAATCGCATTACATCGATTCCCTCAATACAATAGACTACTATGGCTATATTTGGGATTCAACCGCATCGTATTGGCTCCCGGTAAATTTTACACACCAGGTTTCTTCAGAAAACGGGCTAAGGGATACTACCGAAGTTTACAAATGGGACAGCATCGGAAATTACTGGAAAATGTCTTTTAAATCCATTGCATTGTTTAATGAATCGAATCAAATTTTGGAAATTGTAAATATGTTTTATGATAATGAAGACACCCTTTGGGTAAATAACAAGAAAATGATTTATTCCTATGAGGTCGATCTTCAAAATTCGATCCAGTATAAATGGGATACATTGTCCGATTATTGGAAGCCTGAATATAAATCCTATCGCTCATACGCCTTCGAAAATATTCCGGATACCACACAATATGATCAATGGGATACTATAGGCCAAAGCTGGGTTCCGATTTTTAGGTCAATTTCGGTTTTCGATGACCGACAAAATCAAATCGAAGATTTATTTCAGTTGTGGACAAGTATCACTCCGGAAAGCTTAAAGGACTGGAAAACAAATTCGAGAACCATTTTTTTCTGGTCTCCTTTTAATCCGGAGTCTGTTATTGATACTAAGCTAACAAATATGAAGGTATATCCCAACCCGGCCAGGGAATATATTATTTTTGAATCATTCGGTCAACAACCAACCAACCTATTTATTTACAACAGTTCAGGCGAACAAGTCGGGCATCTCTATATTAACTCATCTCCCCTGGTTTGGAATACCACTGGTCTTGCACCGGGAATGTACTTTTATCATGGAGAGCAAGGTGATAAGATAGTGTCAGGTAAAATAGTGCTGGTGGGTGAATAAGTATAGGGGTTTTACTCAGTACTATAAAATTTTTTGTTGCCTCGCCTTCTCAAGTGCAGTAACCAAATTGTCTGTCTCTAATTTGCGGAAGATATTTTTGCAATGAAAATTTACTGCATTGATGCTATTACCCATTTTACTGGCGACTACCGATCTTTTAAAGCCTTGAGAGAGTAAATTAAGTACTATTATTTCACTTTGGGTTAGCAATGGTTTGCTTTCATGAGACATGATGTTCAGATTAACAATTTCAGCTACATGCTTTCCGATCACTCTTTGTCCAGACAACACCTGATGAATCGTGTCTATAATTACTTTCTTCCCGCAAGATTTAATGAGTATGGCATGAGCGCCGTTCGACCAGGCCTCTTCAAGAGAAACAGGATCCAGTTCTCCTGTTAATATAATTATTTTTTTATCGGGGTATTGATCGCTAAAAGACTCAAAATATATGGTTCCTGATGGATATAAGTTAGGTTAAATTGTTTTCGCTGGTTAATTAACGTGCTCATAATTGTTTTGGAAGAGCTGGAAGATTGCTACTGACTGTCTCTGGGTGATCGATCTTTTACTTGTTATTTTTATGAAACTTTTTCGAATTAATCAGGTTAGCAACCAGAGTGAAGATAATATATATAGTTTTGTAGTAAAACCATTTTACACGTGATAAAAGTTGCCATTATAGACGATGAACAGGATAGCCGGGAAACCCTTCGACTGTATTTAAATGAGTTATATCAGGATATAGAGGTAGCCGGAGAGGCTGATGATTTAGAAACGGGGTTGGCTTTAATTAAATCGACCAATCCTGATCTTGTTTTCCTCGACATCAACATGCCGGATGGATCGGGTTTCGACTTGC
>Ga0210044_10000530_pt1 | contig 57773 bp, 71 predicted proteins | sample CryGey13umfilter_2_FD_183959 | JGI IMG/M metagenome (GOLD analysis project Ga0210044, IMG submission 183959) | Groundwater microbial communities from aquifer in Utah, USA - Crystal Geyser 4/9/14 3 um filter (SPAdes) (version 2) | ecosystem: Environmental > Aquatic > Deep subsurface >...
TTCTGAAAGCCCGGAAAAAGCAGAGGTCGATATTTTAGTAAAAGGAGGATATCAACCTTCTACGGTTCAAATTAAAAAAAACAAAATTACAACTTTTAATTTTACAAGGCAAGATGAAAATAGCTGTCTTGAAGATGTTATATTGTCCGAATTTAAAATAAAACGCTTTCTTCCTCTCGGAAAAACCGTTTCTTTTGAAATTAAACCTGAAAAGACCGGTACGTTTGACTTCTCATGCGGCATGGGCATGTTTCATGGAAAACTTATCGTTAAGGATTAATATGAAAACACTTAAAAAAACTTATTCACTAAAAGGTATGCATTGTGCATCTTGCGTACGAGTGATTGAAAGGGCGTTAAAAAAAGTTGACGGGGTTCTTGACGCAAACGTAAATTATGCTTCGGAAAAAGCAATCGTCACAATAGAAGAAAGAGTAAAAGATGATGATATTTTAAATTCCGTTTCTAGCGTAGGATACCAAGCTTTACTGGCTAATAATACTTCTGATGAAGAAGAAAATAAGGAAAAACAAAAAGATTTGGTAAGCTTAAGAAATAAAGTTGCTGTAAGTCTTTTTTTCGGAGCAATAATTACGTGGGGAAGTTTTCCCGGATTATCAAATTACGCTCCCGATCTTTTTAAAAACTTTTTCTTTCAGCTTTTGCTTGCTACTCCTGTTCAATTCTGGGCAGGGCTCGCTTTTTACAAAGCCACAATTCCTGCACTTAAAAATAGAACGGCAAACATGGATACACTTGTCGCAATAGGCACAAGCGTTGCATACTTTTATTCAGTTTTTGTAACGTTTTTTCCTGCAATACTTCAAAAATTTCAAATAGAAGCAATGCCTTATTTTGATGTTGCATCTGTTGTTATCGGATTAATTTTGTTAGGAAGGTTTTTGGAAGCCAAAGCCAAAGGACAAACCTCTCAGGCAATAAAAAAATTAATAGGACTTCAGGCAAAAACAGCGCGTGTTGTTAGAGACGGAAAGGAAATTGATGTTCCCATACAAGACGTAGTCGTAGGAGATTTAATTCGCGTTAGACCCGGTGAAAAAATTCCGGTTGATGGAATTGTGACTGAGGGAGATTCGTCAATTGACGAATCTATGGTTACCGGAGAAAGCATTCCGGTTGAGAAAACAATTAAAGATATTGTAATCGGAGCAACATTAAATAAGTCAGGAACATTTCTTTATAAAGCAACAAAAGTAGGAAGTGAGACGATGCTATCTCAAATTATAAAACTCGTTCAAGAAGCGCAAGGAAGCAAGGCACCAATTCAAAGACTTGCAGATGTAATTTCTTCATATTTTGTTCCTGTCGTTATAATTCTTTCTATTTTAACCTTTGTCGTATGGTATGTTTTTGGTCCTACGCCCGCTCTTGTTTTTGCAATTCTAAATTCTATTGCGGTTCTTATAATTGCATGCCCGTGCGCAATGGGACTTGCAACACCCACGGCAATAATGGTCGGCACTGGAATAGGCGCTGAAAATGGGATTTTAATAAAAGATGCCCAGAGTCTTGAAATTGCCCATAAAGTAAATACAATTATTTTTGATAAAACAGGAACTTTGACTCACGGAACACCTAAGGTAACGGATATAGTTAAAGTTCAAAGTTCAAAATTCAAAATTCAAAGTGATAGTGAGATATTAAGGTTGGCTGCCTCACTTGAAAAAGGGTCGGAACACTCTTTGGCAGAAGCAATTGTAAAAGACGCAGAAAATAAAAAAATTACATTAGATAAAATTGATAAATTCAAAGCCGTACCCGGACACGGGGTTGAAGGATTTCTAAAAATGGATAAAGTAATTCTTGGGAATAGAAAAATGATGGAGAGAGAAAAAGTTAACTTTAAGGATTCTGAAGAACAAATTGAAAAACTTGAGACAGAAGGAAAAACGGTTATGATGATAGCTGTTAAAAATGAGCTCATCGGGCTAATTGCAGTAGCAGATACGATAAAAGATAGCGCAAAAGAGGCAATACAAATACTTAACAAAATGCGTATTCAGACTATTATGATTACTGGAGATAACATGAGAACTGCTGATGCAATAGCTAGAAGTTTGGGAATTTCTAAAATTTTAGCGGATGTTCTTCCTCAAGACAAAGAAAATGAGGTTAGAAAAATACAAAGTCAGGGAAAAGTTGTGGCAATGGTAGGAGACGGAATAAACGATGCTCCTGCGCTTGCCGCAGCTGATGTAGGAATAGCAATGGGAAGCGGTACTGACGTTGCAATTGAGGCAGCCGATATAACTCTTATAAATCATGATTTAAAGTCTGTAGTAAAAGCAATTATACTTTCCAAAAAAACAATGAGAACGATAAAATTAAATCTTTTCTGGGCATTCGGATACAATATAATTCTTATTCCTGTTGCGATGGGAGCTTTATATCCTTTTTCCGGCATACTCTTAAATCCAATTTTTGCATCATTTGCTATGGCAACAAGTTCTGTGTCTGTTGTTACAAACTCTTTATTATTAAAACGTGCGAAAATTAATGTATAATATTGCCAAGCTATGAATTTAACAGCAGTATTTTTAACAGGACTTTTAACAGGAGGGCTTACGTGCATGGCGGTTCAGGGCGGACTTCTTGCTGCAACAATTGCAAACAGAGAAGAAGAAAGGCTTAAAGAAGAAACGAAAAAAGGAAACGCCTTGCCAATTCTTGCTTTTTTAGGAACAAAACTTATAGCATATACGGTTTTGGGATTTTTATTGGGTCTTTTGGGAAGCGTTTTCCAGCTTTCCATACCTTTACGGACTACCTTTCAAATCGCGGTTGCTGTTTTTATGATCGGAACTGCTCTAAATCTTCTTAATGTTCATCCAATTTTTAGGTACTTTATCATCCAGCCGCCAAAAATTTTGACACGTCTTGTAAGAAATAGATCAAAGAGCAAGGATTTTTTTGCGCCGGCGCTTTTAGGAGCGTTTACCGTATTTATTCCGTGCGGAACAACGCAAGCAATGATGGTCCTTGCAGTTGGCTCGGGAAATCCGTTTTTAGGAGCAGCAATTCTTTTCGCGTTTGTCCTTGGAACATCTCCTATATTTTTCATACTGGGATACTTTGCGACAAAACTGGGAGATATTATGCAGAAAAATTTCGCAAAAGTCGCGGCAATTTCTATTATCCTTTTGGCTATTTACAACCTTGACGGTGCAATCGCGCTTACAGGAAGTAATTGGACACTTAAAAATATGTTTTCAAAAACAGTGTGTTTTTTTACTCTATGTGATGATGGCTCGAAAACCAACAATATTGCATTACAGGTCACTCAAGGTCCGGTTATTGATATAGAATCATATGGATACAATCCAAATATTATAAATGTCAAAGCAAATTCTAACGTAACTTTAAAAATTACAAACACAAACGGAAGTGGATGCATACAAGCATTTACTATTCCTCAATTAGGAGTACAAAAAGTTATTCCGCTGGGAACTTCTGACACAATTTCTTTTACAGCACCAGATGCTCCTCAAGATATTGCATTTATGTGCAGTATGGGAATGTTTCGGGGAATAATACATGTTATTTAAATGAAAAAAATAAAACTTAAAATAAAAGGTATGCATTGTGCAAGTTGCGCTATGAATATAGATGGTGATTTAGAAGATTTGGTAGACGGGGTAAAATCATCCAACACAAGTTATGCAAAGGGAGAAGTTGAGATTGAGTTTGATGAGAAAAATGTGAAAATTGAACAAATAATAAAGCAAATTACAAAAACAGGATATCAAGCAGAAATAGAATAATTTTAGACTATAGTTCTATAAGGTTTTTTGGAGATTGCGTGAGCAGATTTATTTTTTCTCCATCAAAATATACAGTATCTTCTATTCTTACTCCGCCAAAACCATTTATATAAATTCCGGGCTCTATGGTAAAGGGCGTGTTTGGATTAATCTTTTCTTTAATTCCTGGGGAAATATGTGGAAGTTCATGGACAGCAAGTCCAACCCCATGTCCAACAGAATGTGGGATATTTGGGTATCCTTGGGAAATAATATAATCTCTTGGGATTTTATCCAGATCTTGAGGCGTAAACATTTTTGGTTTAAACCCTTTTTCCTGCCCAATCCTCACTGTTTCGTACATTCTTTTAAATTTTTCTGGAGCTTTTCCGAAAAAAACAGTGCGCGTCATGTCTGCGCAATATCCACCAGCCTTTGCGCCAAAATCCAAAAGAACAATTGAGCTTGATTTAAGTTTGGTTTCATCTGTTTTATGGTGAGGGATTGCAGAATTTTTACCAAAAGCGATAATTGACGGAAAACCAAGTTCTCCTCCGTGTTCGCGAATAAACTTTTCAATTTCCCATGCCAATTCAAGCTCTGTTATTCCATTTCGGATCTTTTTTAAAACATAATCGAGAGCAGAGTCCGTAAGGTTGCAAGCTTTATGTAGTGATTTAAGTTCGGTTTGATCTTTAATTGTTCGAATTTCCTCGATAATATTCTCTGCAAGTTTAAGCTTAACCCCTATTAATTTTTTAAAGCGAATGTATTCTGAATAAGTTAGATTTTCTTCAAAACCAATATTTGTTATCTTCTCATGTTTTAAAAACTCTTCAAGCGTTTTTTGGAGTTGGGTTATCAAAAAAACTTTGATCGGATCTTTTACCGATTTTTTAACCTCATCAAAATAAAGAGTGTTTGTAAATAAAATTGCATATTTTTTTGTCACAAAAATATATGCGTCACGTTCTTCAGACATAAATCCGGAGTATCCCGTGATGTAGCGGATATTTATGCTTGAGCTAACTAATAGCGCATCAATCTTTCTTTCTGTGAGTATTGTTTGGATTTTTTGTATTCTGTTAGGGTTCATTTTCGAAATTATAGCACGGTCTTAGTGTATTTACATAAGGTGATGAGTCTGGTAAAATAACATGAGTTCGAATTTCGTCAAACCGCTGGCGGTGTCGTAATTCGAATTTTTTTGATTTAGCGTATATTATACCGTTAACTCTTGGCGCGTTCGCAAACTTGCTCACTTGCCAGAGACTCACGGTATTTTCTCGCTCAAGGACTTTTATTTATAGAGCGCGTAGCTTGCATAAGGAGCTCAAAAAATGGCTGATACAGATAGAAACGTACCGTTAGAAAAAATTCGCAATATCGGGATTATTGCGCATATTGACGCGGGAAAAACCACAACTTCCGAGCGCATTCTTTTTTACACAGGAAAGTCCTACAAGATTGGTGATATTGATGAAGGAAATACTGTTATGGACTGGATGGATCAGGAGCGCGAACGAGGAATTACTATTGTCAGTGCCGCAACAACCACTTTTTGGACACATACTCCTATCGGTAAGTCCAGTGACCAAGATGCACCTTACAGGATAAATCTTATCGATACTCCAGGACACGTTGACTTTACAGCAGAGGTTGAAAGATCTCTCCGCGTTTTGGACGGCGCGGTTACCGTTCTTGATGCTGAAGAAGGCGTCCAGTCGCAAAGTGAAACTGTTTGGCGTCAGGCAGACAAATACAAAGTCCCGCGAATTTGTTTTATCAACAAAATGGATAAGCTCGGAGCTGATTTTCTAAAGACTGTTGCTTCTATTGAGAAACGTCTTGGTGCAAACCCGATTATTATGGTTCTTCCGATTGGCGCGGAGCAGGATTTTAAGGGAATTGTTGATCTTTTAAACATGAAAACCATTACTTGGACAGGCGAGGAACTCGGCGCAAAGTATGACGTGTCCGATGAAATTCCTGAAAATATGAAAAAGCTAGTTGAAGAGTACCGCCACAAAATGATTGAGAAAATTGCGGAAAACGATGATGAGCTTTTGGATAAATATTTAAATGGAACAGAATTGACTGTTGAGGAATTAAAGGCCGGTCTTAGAAAAGCGGTAGTTGGTTATAAAGTAGTTCCAATTTATGCGGGGTCTTCTCTGCGCAATAAAGGCGTTCAGCCGCTTCTTGATGCAGTCGTTGATTATCTTCCGTCACCAATGGATTTGAAAGAAGTGAAGGGTTTGTCTCCAAAAACGGGCGCGGAAGAAATAAGACAATTGGTTCCCGAAGAATCTTTTGCGGGCTTTGCTTTTAAAGTTCAAATTGACCCTCACGTTGGGAAAATTACATTTGTTCGCCTCTACTCCGGCAAAATTGATTCCGGTTCATACATTTATAATTCTTCAAAAGGAATAAAAGAGCGTGTCGGGCGCCTTCTTCTTATGCATTCAAATCAACGTGAGGAAATAAAAGTTGCTTATTCCGGAGAAATTGTTGCTGTTGTCGGTTTGAAAGACACGGTTACCGGAGATACATTGTGTGATGAGGCAAAACCTATTATTCTTGAAAAAATTTCATTTCCTGAGCCTGTTATTTCTCTTGCAATTGAGCCGAAAACAAAAAATGATCAGGAGAAAATGGGACTTGCGCTAAAAAGGCTTATGGAAGAAGATCCTACTTTTAGCGTTAAGACAAATCATGAAACAGGGCAGACAATTATGTCGGGGATCGGCGAGCTGCAATTGGAGATTATGGTTGACCGCATGAAGCGGGAATTTGGCGTTGACGCAAATGTAGGCGCGCCTCAAGTGGCCTACAAAGAAACAATTGCTATTGAAGCAACAGGTGAGGGTAAATATATTAAGCAAACAGGAGGACGTGGGCAATATGGACACTGTCTTCTTAGAATTGCGCCCGTACCGCGTGGTGAAGGCTACGAATTTGTAAATGCAATAAAAGGAGGCGCGATTCCTGCCGAATTTATAGGTTCTATTGAAAAAGGAGTTAAGGAGACTTTGGAAAAAGGAATTTTATTGGGGTATCCGATGGTTGATATGAAAGTAACTGTTTACGACGGTTCATATCATGATGTTGATTCTTCAGATATTGCTTTTAAAATTGCTGCGAGTATGGCGCTTCAAACAGCTTCCAAAAAAGCAAATCTACAACTTCTTGAACCGATTATGAAAATTGAGGTGACAACTCCTGAAGAATTTATGGGAGATGTAATAGGTGATCTTAGTTCAAAGCGTGCGCAAATCACAGGAACAGAAGAACGCGGAAATGCGCGCATAATTTTGGGTCTTGTTCCGCTGTCAGAACTTTCAGGATACGCGACGACTCTTAGGTCTATGTCGCAGGGACGCGCTACTTATTATATGGAACCTTCGCATTACGAAGAAGTTCCGCGAAACATTGTTGAAGCAATGCTTGCCAAATCCACATTCACCGGAAGAATTACCGCGCAGTAATTTATTTCTTGTTCTTTTTTCCGCAAAAAGAACCAAAAGCTCTCGCCGAGTCTTGTTCAAGCTTTCAAAATTTATTTCACTCACTGAAAGCATCGGACTTCGCCTTTCAGCTTTCCGGGCGTTCGTTCAACAAATTTTTCAAGATTTCACTTCAAATCGGCGAATATACTTAGAATTTAGTATAATTAATTGTTATGGCTAGGGTTGCTCTGTCCGAATATGCTGCCAAGATGGCGCTCCACACTTTTTTAGGCCTTACTTATCACGGCCTATCTTTTAATGCCGATACCGATGTTGTCGAAAAAATTAATGAGTTTGTTCGTCCCGACAGAAAATATGTTGTAAAAGTTGATGAAGGGGTAAAACGCAGGATGAAACAAGGCTTAGTCACCCTTGATACCGATCTTAATGGAGTTATTCTTGCAATAGAAAATTACAGAAAGCGCGGCTATTCATATTTTTTAGTCGAAGAATATGTTCCTCATGATTCATCTCTTGAGAAGTATTTATCCCTTGAGAGAACAACTCTTGGAACCGTTGTTTCGTATTCGCATAAAGGAGGAATAGATATTGAAAAACATAAAGAAGAAGTAGAAACGCTTCTTTTAAAAGATTTACAAGCCGCACGAAGCGTTGCAGAAGGATTGGGAATGGATGAAGAAGTTTTTTTGAAATTAAAAGAGGCATTTGACGATCTTTATTTTTCATTTCTTGAAATAAATCCGCTTGTTGTTAAGTTTGACAGCTTTCAGATTTTGGATATTGCAGGAGAAGTAGATAGCGCGGCAGAATTTTTTGTCCAAGACTGGTCTTCTTCTGACTTTCGTAATGCTCGTGCTTCAAAGCTAACTGATGAGGAAAAAAATATTTTGCGGCTTTCGGCAAAAAGTCCGGCAGCATTTAAATTAAATGTTCTAAATCCTGACGGAAGCATTTTTATGCTTCTTTCAGGCGGCGGCGCAAGTATTGTTTTGGCTGATGAAGTAAAAAATATTGGCCATGGAGGAGAGCTTGCAAATTACGGGGAGTATTCCGGAAACCCGAATGAGGAAGAAACCTACATTTATACAAAAAATTTACTAAGTTTGCTTCTTAAATCTGAATCAGACAAAAAAGTATTGATTATTGCCGGAGGAGTTGCAAATTTTACTGATGTCAGAATAACTTTTAAAGGAATTATTAATGCAATTTCAGAGGTGAGCGAGAAATTAAAAGATCAAGGTATTGAAATTTATGTACGGCGCGGGGGTCCTCACCAAAAAGAGGGATTGAAGCTTATAAGCGATTTTGTTTCCGAAAACGGGCTTATCGGAAAAGTTCACGGACCGGAAATGATATTAACAGACATAATTCATGAAGCTATAAAATAATTTTAAATTACAAATTTTAAATTAAAAATGAAATCTAAATGTTTTAAAATTTATAAATTGATAATTGATTGAAAATTAAAAATTCCCGCCTGCAACGTTTAATGTGAAGTATTTGCGGGCAGGTAAAATTGAAAATTCTGAAACTATGTTAGATATTGAAAAATTGCGAAAACAAAACCATTCAATTCTTTTCATCGGAAGTTATCCGGCTATTATTCAAAGTGCTTTGGATTATGAATTTCATTTAGGGCGCGACAAGCCTTCAATTAAAGCAATATTTGCTTCAGGCCGTAAATTTGAGAGATATTTCTTTGGGAAAAAAGAGATACTTCTTCCTGTGTATTCTTCTTGGGAGAGGATACCTGAAAAAATAAGAAACGGTATAACACTTTTTGTAAATGTTGCTTCCGCAAGAAGAGTTCTTACGTTAACGGTTGAGGCAATAGATTCTCTGCCAAGTCTTTCGGGAGGAGTTATTTTTGCAGAAAATGTTCCGGAAAAACATGCACTGGACTTAAGGGCAATAACAGATTCCAAAAATATTTTTCTAATAGGTCCGGCAAGCGTAGGACTTCTTATTCCTGAAACTCTTAAGCTTGGGGCAATTGGAGGGGTAGAGTCACAGCAATTAATAGATGCACATATTTTTGATGCTGGAAGTGTTGCCGTTCTTTCGGCTTCCGGAGGTATGACAAACGAGATTATAAATATTGTAACAGGGATGAATAAAAAAATATCTTTTTCCATGTCTTTTGGAGGAGATAGATTTCCTCTATTGCGCCCATCAGAGGCTTTTTTGGCTGCACAAAATGATCCAAAAACCAAAACAATTATTTATTTTGGAGAGCTTGGAGGGGTTGATGAATATGAGGTGGCAAGTCTTATTTCAGAAAAAAAAGTTACAAAAACCGTTATTGCCTATATAGCAGGAGTTGTTGCAGAGATTTTTCCTCAAGCTCCTCAGTTTGGACACGCAAAAGCCATGGCAGCAAACCAAAAAGAAACAGCACGCGCAAAACGTGATGTTTTAGCGGGCGTGGGGGTAAAAATTGCAGAATCATTCTCGCAATTTGTTGATTTAATTGAATCGCTTCCATCTGTTCCAGATGACAAAAAAAGTAATATAATAGAAGATATGAGTGATAGAAAACATGCACTTATTGCATCAAGTATTTCAAAAGATACCGACGGTACGGTATCGATTTTGGGAGAGGACCTTCTTTCTTTTTCAAAAAAGAATTCATTTGCTTACATTGTTTCTTCCCTGTTTTTGGGAAAAAAGATTAAATCTCCTGAATTTGAGGAATTTGTAGATTTTGTCTTGCGTCTTCTTGTAGACCATGGTCCTTATGTAAGTGGCGCGGTTAATACGATTATTGCGTCCCGTGCAGGGAGGGATCTTGTGTCAAGTTTGTCCGCGGGTCTTCTTACGATTGGTCCAAGATTTGGCGGGGCAATAAATGAAGCCGCAGGGAATTGGCTTGAAGGTGTTATGAATAATAAAAACCCCGGCGAATTTGTTGAAGAATTTGCCGCGAAGAAAAAATATATTCCTGGAATTGGACATAGAAAATACAGAAGTGATTATCCTGACCCAAGGGTATCTGAAATTATATCTTTTTCAGGCGGACTCAAGGGAAAATTTACATCGTTTGCCAGAGAGGTTGAGAAAATAACAGTTGGTAAAAAAGGCAACCTTATTTTAAATGTAGACGGTGCAATAGCCGCAGTTGCTCTTGACATTTTGTCAGAAAAGGAGCAATACTCAAATGAAGAGCTTTTGCATCTTTCAGAGATAGAATTTTTTAATGCGCTTTTTGTTTTAAGTAGATCTGTTGGATTTATAGCGCATTTTCTTGATCAGAAAAGGCTTGACGAAGGAATTTTCAGACTTGAAGAAGACCAGGTTGCTCAAGCAGAAATACATAAAGAATAATTATGATAAGTCTAAAAAAGAATAAAGAAATGTTTTGGTTTTTTGAAGTTCTTTTTCTTACACCATTGGCAATTTTCTGGATGGGAGTTTTGACATTGATGTTGGGAAAATCCGAAAACATTTTGCGCGCGGTTGTAGGTCAGCCTCTTGATCCGATAAGAAGTACTGTTATTGTCATTGTTTGTCCGTTTTTTGCGTCTTGGCTTGCGTGGCAGTACACAAAAGAGAATAAAAAAGACAAAAGCACTACCATAAAATACGCAAAGTATATTATGGCGGTTGGAGTTGTTTCAATAATTCTTGTTCTTCTCTATCTTTACGGTCCAAATTCCAGCTAGCCTTGATTATAATTCGTTAATCTACTACAATAGCTTCAAAGCTATGATACTTCACGAAAATTTTTCTCTCAAGGATATTCTTTGGTATAAAATCGGCGGAATTGCTAGATATCTTATTGACGTTGAGAACTCGGAAGATGTTGAAAAAGCAGCTGAATTCATAAAGAGAAACAAACTTACCAGGGCTTTTTTTATCGGTCAGGGAAGCAATCTAATTTTTACCGATGATTTTTTTGACGGCGCGGTCGTGCGATTTATTGCGCCAAAAAAGAGTTCTATTCGGCTTGTTGGGAATAGCACTGTTGAGGCATTTGCAGGTGAGCTTCTTGATAATGTTATTAAATTTTCGTTTGAGAATAGTTTGATTGGTCTTGAATGGGCAGGAGGACTTCCCGGTACTGTGGGGGCGGCAATTCGCGGAAACGTAGGAGCTTTTGGAGGAGAGATAAAAGACAACGTTAAAGAAGTAACCTTGCTTGAAATAACCGATAAAAAAATGAAACTTATAACGTTAAAAAGGTTCGAGTTAAAATTTGGTTATAGAAACTCTCTTGTTAAAAAACACAGAAATCTAATAGTTGTTTCTTCTCTATTCCGTCTTACTCCAACCGATGCGGCCGGTGTCCAGAGAGCCCGTCAAACTTATCTTTCAAACATTGAATATAGAAATAGACGCCATCCTCTTGAATTTCCAAATTGCGGAAGTGTATTTAAAAATATTACAGATCCAGAAAAGATAAAAAGTGTTTTGGAAATTTTTCCCGACCTTGAGGAAAAAATAAAAAGGGATTGGCATGGGAAAGTTGCGATGGGATACCTTATCAAGCGTTTGGATCTTGCGGAATTTCGCGTTGGAAACGCTCAAATTTCACCAAAACATTGCAATTTTATAGTGAATTTGGGAGGAGCAAAAGCAGAAGATGTTTTATCTATAATAAAAACTATTCAAGAAAAATTCCAAGAAACCTTTGAGTTTACCCCCGAAGTTGAGGTGGAGATAGTATGTTAATAGATATAGTTAATTTTTTAAATCATAATTCAGGAGTAATTCAAGCAATAACAACAATTGTTTTAACAACAATCACGTTTTTTTACATGCTTTATACAAAAAGAACTGTTAAAGAGCTTGCGTTGCAAAGAGAGTATGGAATTCTACCGATATTAATAATTGAAGATGTTGACGTTAAAAAAATAAAGAATTTAAAAAAAACAATTATTATTCCAATAAAAATAAATAATGTAGGAAACGGACCAGCATTTCAGGTAGACGCCCATTTATCTGTAAGCGAACAGCCAACGATCAATTCTTTTAAACAAAGCTTTATCGGCAAGGGTGAAGTGAAATATATAAATTTCGTATTCAAAAAAGAACATACCAAGGATATTTTTAAACCAACTCGAGAAATTAAACTTATTAATGTAAGCATAGATTTTCACAGTGCTTATCATAAATGTCATGGTACAATTCAAAGTTTTCATTTAAGCAAAGAAGGAGATTTGCATAAATTAACGGGAGGAGAAGACGGAGGTATAAACTTATTTCATAAAGAAGAATAGTACCGGCCTATTTTGGTACATTGTAGATTTTTATGCGTTTCACTTTCAAATCTTCGAAGTTTATTTTTTTTATTGCGTTTGGGGTGTTAATCTCATATAATTCCACTCATGGCAGGAAGAGAACGGAATAATTATGTCGGAATATTGAATGTACACGGGGAAGAAATTGTTTTGACCGGGACCAATAAAAGAAAACTTACTCAAGAAATAAAAGCAGAATTAAAAGGTGCTCATGAAAAATTCCCCTATGTTGATTTTGACGCCCAAATATTAACTGTTAATCAAGCAGAAAGTATTAAGGTAAAAAGAACCCCATACTCTTAAGACATGAAGCTAACGAAGCTAACGATCCCGTATCGTTAGAATATCGTTAGAATATAGTTTGATTATTTCGGTTCGTTATCAAGGCTTCTCCAAAGAATCATTGCAGCAAAAGTGCGGTAAGGAGTCCATTTTTTTGTCAATTTTTCCATCTGTTTTTCTGTCGGTTTATTTTTCATTTTATAAAGTTTGGCTATTGCGTTTTGAAGGCCCAAGTCGCCGTATGAAAAAACATCAGGCCGCCCGAGCGAAAACATCAAAAACATTTCAGCGCTCCACTGACCAATTCCTTTAATTCTTACAAGCTCTGTAATAACCTCTGAGTTTTGTTTATTTTTCAGGTTATGTAAATTCACTTGTTTTGATAATGTTTTCTTGGCCAAGTCACGCAGATATTTTATTTTTTGAAAAGATATTCCAGCGCCCCTTAGTTTTTCATCCGGAATTTTAAGTAAGTCCTTAGGGTTTATTCCGTTTTTAAACAATTTTCCAAACCTTCCGAAGATAGTCGCCGCCGCCTTGACAGATAATTGTTGCCCTACAATCGTGCGGGTCAAACGCATGAAAGGGTCGGGATGAACAGACAGAATTAGTTCGAAATTTTTACCAGAATTGTAAATTATCAGATCTCTATTTTTAAAATGTTCCAAAGCCTTTTTATACATGTTTTGAGCTTAAATAATTATATCGTTGTATAATATCATTATGTCAATTATCAAAAGAGGAGAAAGATGCCCCACGTGCGGAAGATATGTTTCACGAGATCTTGTAACAAGCGGGTTGGTTATAAAGAGTGGGAAAATCCTTCTTGTTAATCGTAACATAGAACCGTGCCGCGGAATGTGGTCTTTGATTGGAGGATACATTGGGTGGGATGAAACTGTTGAAGATTGTGCAAAAAGAGAAGTAAAAGAAGAAGTTGGATTGGAATGCGAGATTATAAACTTTCTTGGGATTTATTCTGGATCCAACCGAGATACGCACGATCTTCAGAATATCGGTCTTGCCTACGTTTTAAAACCGGTTTCTGAAAAAATTTTAATCCAAAAAGAAGAAGTAATGGAAGCAAAATGGTTTACGTTTGATAATCTTCCTACTCCTTTGGCATTTGACCACGCAAAAATCATAGAAGATTATAAAAAGAGTTTGCATTCATGATTTCCCACCTCTTTTTCTTGTGTTAGAATAAGCATTATGAAACCAGGAATTGATTATGTTGGCGTTACGATATCTTTTTATTGCAATGATGGAAAGGGAAAGTTTCTGTTTCATAAAAGGAGTAAGAATTGCCGGGATGAAGTTGGAAGATGGGATTGCGGGGGAGGACAATTGGAATTTGGCGAGGATCCGATAGACGGAGTTTTGCGTGAAGTAAGAGAAGAATATGGATGTAAAGGAATAATTCAAGAGCAGCTTCCGGCGCACTCAATAATTAGATTTCAAAACAAGATAAAAACTCACTGGTTAGCTATCCCATTTTTTATAAAAGTCAATCCTAAAGATGTGAAAAATAACGAGCCTAACAAAATTGATGAGATAAAATGGTTTCGACTTAATAACTTACCTACTCCACTTCATACCGGTTTTAAATATTCAAACAAAAGATACAGTGATTATTTTAAAAAGTATAGATAGGGCTTGTGATTGAATTTATCAAAGTCTGATATAATCGCAGCAAATGAGTATAGAAGCTTTAATTCCGGTTTCAGCAGAAGTTGTTTCTCAGCCTGTTTCAAAAGCGGTTATTATAATGTATCCGGATGGACGAATAACAGGTGGTCGTAATGATATTCCAAAGACTTCACTTGTGGAGGATTTTTACAGTGTTGTTTCAAAACAAATTGCACGTTACAAAAAGAAAGGATTTACGATTTTTGGAATTGTTTATCAAGATACAACTCAGGAAAACTTCAGCGTTTTATATCCGGTACACGAATTTGATAGATTGGTAGAAGTACCTCGTAAAATAGATGAGTGGAAGCATGAAGAACATGAAGATTTGTTAGATGAAGTTATTGGAAAATTAAATCTTTCTGAAACAGCAGAAACAATCGTAGGAGGATATCATGCGCTTGATTGTGTTGTTGAAATGGCAAAAGTTCTACGAAGAAATAATTTTAATGTCCAAGTAAACCCTCTTTTGACAAATGAGCTTGCTTTTCTTTTAATTTCTCATTTAGCAAGAGTGAATTATATACTTAAAGAAAGAAAACTCGATTTGGACATTTGGAAGATGAAAAAAGAAGATCTTCAAAACGCGATAAATAAATAAAAAATAATTTTTCAGTATTTCAATACAAAGATCTAATGCCACAAGCCTAATTTTGTTTTACCTGAACAAGCTGAAAGAAATTTCCGTCAACATCTTCAAATGTTGAAACCAGACCATATCCTTCAATATGGTAAATATCCTGCGTTTGTTTTGCTCCTGCTTTTTTAACTTTTTCCACTTCTTTTTCAATATCATCAACCTCAAAATTCAACATAAATCTTTCAGGATTTTTATTCTTTCCACTGACTTCGGAATGCGGGTTTATAAATAGTTGAACATCATCAAAACTATATACTTTTTTTCCATCCTCCATCTCAAATTCCATTCCTTGTTTTAGCCCCACAATTTCCCGGTAAAACTTAACAAGCTTTGTTGTATTTTCAGACGAAAGTAAAACACCATCAAGTTTTTTAATCATTTTTTTCACCTCCTTTCATTTTCTTAGTTTTATAATATATTATTGCGGTTTTTAAAGATGTAATATTAGTCACATTAAAGTTATTGACAAATAAATCTTAAAAGAATATTATTTAGCTAAATAAAAATATGAGTAGGGAAAAAGGGCCGTTACAACATAGCACAGATCCTATATCTACTGTGATGGGTAGAGTAGAAAAAATTTTGGTTAGATCCACAGACCATTTTATTGGAGGTAAAGATGTTTCGTTTGGAAATCTTGTAGGGGGATTTGAGAGAAGAGAATTAAAATCAAATACGAGGAGAATGCGTAGGTCCCGCCTTCCACAAGCAGATATTAGGCTCTTTTGAAAGAAAAATATTTTTTAGCGAAGAGAAAAGTTTAAATATATAATTTCCCTCTTGACGATAGGTAAGAAATATTGTATTATCTATTTCACACCTAAAAAGGTGTTTTTATTTTGATAAAAATATGGCTGTAAAATTCGAAAGAACAAAACCACACATAAATATCGGGACTATTGGTCACGTTGATCATGGAAAGACGACATTAACCGCCGCTATTACAACCGTACTTGCAAAAAAGGGATTTGCGGAAGCAAAAAAGTATGAAGATATTGATAATGCTCCTGAAGAAAAAGCAAGAGGAGTCACCATCAATATTTCCCATCAGGAATACGAGACCGAAACCCGTCATTATGCGCATATTGATGCTCCTGGTCACGCGGATTATGTAAAAAACATGATTACGGGTGCTGCTCAAATGGACGGAGCAATTCTTGTCGTATCAGCAGCTGACGGTCCAATGCCACAAACCCGTGAGCATATTCTTCTTGCACATCAGGTTGGAGTGCCTTCAATTGTTGTTTTTCTGAATAAAACCGATATGGTTTCTGATCCCGAACTTTTGGAATTAGTTGAAATGGAAGTGCGTGAGCTTCTAACAAAATATCACTTTCCGGGAGATAAAACACCTTTTGTTAAAGGATCAGCTCTTAAAGCAACTCAAGGAGATCCGGAAGCAGAGGCACAGATTTTAGAGCTTATGAAAGTGGTAGATGAATATATTCCGACACCTGTTAGAGAAATTGACAAACCATACCTTATGCCTGTTGAAGATGTTTTTTCAATTAAAGGCCGCGGAACAGTAGTTACAGGAAGAGTAGAAAGAGGACAGGTAAAAGTTAATGAAACAGTTGCAATTATTGGAATAAAACCAACAAAAGAAACAGTTGTTACGGGAGTTGAGATGTTCCGCAAGCAACTTGATGATGCACAAGCTGGAGACAACGTTGGTCTTCTTCTTCGCGGAATTGAAAAAACTGATGTTGAACGCGGTCAGGTTATTGCAAAGCCGGGATCCATAACACCTCATACAGAATTTGAATGTGAAGTATATATTCTTACAAAAGAAGAAGGTGGACGACATACACCATTTTTCAGCGGTTACAGACCTCAATTTTACATTAGAACAACTGATGTAACAGGTGAAATCAAACTCCAAACAGGCGTTGAAATGGTTATGCCAGGAGATAACGCAAAAATGAATGCAACTTTAATTGTTCCTATCGCACTTGAAGAAGGAATGAGATTTGCTATCCGAGAGGGTGGAAAAACAGTAGGAGCAGGGGTCATTACAAAAGTTACTAAATAATCGCACTTTTTAAAATTTAAGTTTATTTCGCCAAGCGGCGAACCTGTAATAACCTACTGTTGAAGTAGGTTTTTTTGTGATTTATCAAGTTTTAAAACTTAAAACATATGCCAAAAGGAAGAATTAGAGTAAAATTGAAAAGTTACGATCCGAGAATTATTGACTCAACATGTCAGCAAATTCTTGATACCGCAATAAGGACAGGCGCAAAAGTTGTCGGTCCTATTCCTCTTCCGTCAAAAAGAAGCGTTTATGTTTTGAATAAATCCCCATTCATTGATAAAGATGCCCGCGAGCATTTCCAAATAAAAACTCACAAAAGGCTAATTGATATTATGTCTCCAACAGATAAGACAATTGAGAGTTTAATTCATTTAGATTTGCCAGCAGGGGTAAATGTTGAGATTAAGATGTAATTTCTCCAATAGTATTGTTTCTTCAGCGTCTTTTCAAAAAGACGCCCAAAACTTCTTGCAAGCGAAGCCGGACTATTTTTGTTCGCTTGCTTGTCGGGTGATTTCACCCCTTCCTCGATCCTTCGGACGAGGAATCCCCCTGACGTGTTCACTCACAAAAACTTTACGTCCTAATGCTTCAATCGCAAGCTTAAATTTAATTTAAAACAGTGTTGAAATATCTTGAATTATTATGCAGTATATTGCAATATATTGAAGAATAGAGTAAAGTAGTTTTGTGGCTGGTGATACAATTTTAATTGAAAATACGCTTTTACCAAAAAGAGCTGAAATTCTAAATATTATTCGCGAGCATAAGCTAATAAGCTTTGATCAAATTAAAAGACGTTTCTTTGCCGTAAATTCCAGGACGCTTCATTATGATTTAGAATATCTTATGAAAAACCGCCTGATTAAAAAATTGGGAAGTACAAATGGCGCCCGCTACGTGCCTTGCGAGTAACCAAGTTTAAAAAACAAAAATTCTAGCTTCTATTGCATTTTGAATTCAAACCGTATATAATCTTTGTTACATGTCCAAACTATTGATAGTTTCAATGATTACATAGTTTTCGAAGTCAATCCCTGGGACATTTGTCAGCGACTTCGGTCGCTTTTTTATTGGTTTTATGAATATATCAAGTTTAATCGGTACCAAGCTGGATCAGACCCAAGGTTTTTTGGAGGATGGAACACGAGTTCCATTATCTCTTATTTCCCTTGCAGGAAACAACGTTACACAAATTAAAAACGCTGAAAAAGAAGGTTATAATTCCGTACAAATCGGACTTGGAATTAGAAAAAAGCCAAAAAAGGCAATAGCGGGAATAGCAAAAAAAGCGGGGCTAGACAAGACACCTCGCTTTTTTCGCGAAGTAAGGCTTGAGGATACAGAAGGAGTTGCTTTGGGATCTACGCTTTCACCTGCAGAAGTTTTCAAACCAGGAGATGTAGTGGATATTGTCGGTACATCAAAAGGAAAAGGGTACGCAGGAGTCGTAAAACGCTATCATTTTAAAGGTGGACCAAGAACTCACGGACAAAGTGACCGCGAAAGAGCTCCAGGGTCAATCGGTCAGACGACAACTCCGGGACGTGTATATAAGGGAAAAAGAATGGCGGGAAGAATGGGAGATGAGCGTGTTACAATAAAAAACCTTCAGGTATTGGACTTGGAAGGAAACACACTTTTTGTAAAAGGACTTGTTCCGGGAATAAAAGGCGGACTTGTGATGATAACAAGAGTCGGAAAGAATAAAAAATTCACGCCTCTTTATAAAAAAGAAAACGTGCAAAAAGTGGAGGAAGTGGAAGTAACGCCTGAAGAAATGGAAAAGTTAAAGGAACAAATAGAGGCGCCGAAAAATGACTTGCCCGCAGAAGCTACTGAAAGTTTGAAAGTCTCTGAAAGTTCGAATAATTCATCGGATATAGTAACTGAAGAAGTACAATCAAGGGTTGAAGCATCAGAAATAAAGGAGGAACAAAATGCCAACAAGTAAAAAAATAATTAAAAAAACAAGTACAATTAAAAGTTTAAAATCTGTAAAAAAAGTAAAGCCTGTTAAAAAAGTTGTGGTTAAGCCAAAAGCTTCTGTTACAAAACATCCGGTAAAGGTAAAAGATGTTAAAGCTGAAAAAACTGAAAAACTAAATTTGACAGTTGCGGTTTACGATAAATCCGGAACAAAGACAGGTACGTTAAAATTGCCTGAAGAAATTTTTGGAGTTTCCGATAGTCCAAAATTGGTCGCTCAAGCTGTAAGAGTTTATCTTGCAAATCAAAGACAGGGATCTGCGAATACAAAAACGAGAGGAGAAGTTGCTTACTCAACAAAAAAGATATATAGACAAAAAGGAACGGGTCGTGCGCGTCACGGTGCCCGGAAAGCTCCGATTTTTGTCGGAGGAGGAATTACTTTTGGTCCAAGAACACGGGATTTTTCGCTTCAAATGCCACAGCAAATGAAACGAAAAGCGCTTTTTTGTGCATTAAGCTCAAAGCTTCTCCGTCAGGAAATTATAGTTGTAGACTTATCAGATTTATCCGGAAAAACAAAAGAGATAGCTTTGCTTTTGCGCGCACTTTCGCTGACAAATAAGAAAGGTAAAGCAGACAGAGTTTTATTTGTTACAGATAATGATTCAATGGTCAAAAAAGCTACAAAAAATATCGGGGGGTTAACTATGCTTCCTGCCAATGCTCTTCATGCGTACGGAGTTTTGAAAAGTAAAAGAGCAGTTTTTGTTAAAGAGGCAATTGGTCTTTTAGAAAATACATTTTTGAAACAAAATTAATATGACAGTACTTATAAAACCTATTATTTCGGAAAAATCGCTTGCGGATGCAAAATTCGGAAAATATACTTTCGAGGTTTTAAAAAGTGCAGATAAAACAAGTATTAAAAATGACATTGAAAAAACTTTTAATGTAAAAGTAATGGGTATTTCTACAAATATTACAAAAGGAGGAAAAACAAAGAGAACCCGGTTTGGGATAAAATCAGTACCTTTTTCATATAAAAAGGCTAGAGTTCAGCTCGCACGCGACCAAAAAATAGATATTTTTGAAGAAAGTGTTAGCGACGACAAAAAATCCGCCAAGAAAGATAAAGATAAAAAAGACAAGAAAGATAAAAAATAATTTAATAATATGACAAGAAAATTAAAAATAATACTTAAAAAACATTCAGGAAGAGATACGACCGGACGTGTCACCATTCGTCATACAGGTGGTCGTTCAAAGCGGTATTATCGTATGATTGATTTCAAGCGCAACAAATTTGAAATTGTAGGTAATGTTGTAGGAATAGAGTACGATCCAAATAGAAGCGCTGATATTGCCCTTATTCATTATGCGGATGGAGAAAAAAGATATATTTTAAGTCCTTTGGGGCTTTCAGTGGGAGATAAGATTGTTACAGGAGAAAACGTCGATGCGCGAGTTGGGAATGCCCTTCCGCTTGGAAAAATTCCTGTTGGGCAGGTTATTCACAATATTGAATTAACCCACGGGCGCGGAGGGCAAATAGCCCGAGGAGCCGGTAATATGGCAACAGTGATGGCTTCCGAAGGAGGATATGTTCATGTTAAAATGCCGTCAGGTGAAGTAAGAAAGATTAGATCCGGAAATTTTGCTACAATTGGTCAGATTGGGAAAGTTGATTGGAAAGATAGAGTTCTTGGAACAGCGGGAGCATCCCGTCACTTAGGACACAGACCAAAGGTTCGTGGTACCGCAATGAATCCGTCATCTCATCCTCACGGTGGAGGAGAAGGTCGTTCCGGAATTGGTTTGAAATATCCAAAAACATATGCCGGGCAACCTGCGGTTGGTAAGACAAGAAATAAGAAAAAACATTCGAATAAGTTTATCGTAAAAAGGAGAAAACAATAATAATTTTCAATTATAAATTTGAAATTTTAAATCAAGTTTAAATTAATAAATTTTAAAAATTAAAACATTTAATATTCATTAGAAATTGTAAATTATAAATTTAAAATTAAATAAAACATGAGCAGAAGTTTAAAAAAAGGACCATATATTGATGAAAAATTGCTTCTGAAGGTACAGAAGCAAAAAGGAAATGGAGATTCAACTCCTATTAAAACATGGGCGAGGAGTTGTCAGATTCCGCCGGACTTTGTAGGACATGCGTTTTTAGTCCACAACGGAAAAAACCATATTTCTGTGAAAGTAACTGAGAATATGGTAGGACATAGGCTTGGTGAATTTGCACCAACACGATACTTTAAAGGACATGGAAGAATTGTAGCGCGTGAAATAAGTAAGACATAATATGGAATTTGCAGCAACAAGTAAAAATATAAAAATTTCGCCTCGAAAGGTGAGGTTGGTAGCAGATCTTGTAAGAAAATATGAAATAGCACCGGCGCTTGTACAGCTTGCGATGAGTGGGAAGCGTGCGGCATCACCGGTCAAAAAAACTCTTGAGTCAGCAATCGCAAACGCAGTGAATAATTTTAAAGCAGTCAAAAACGATCTTTTTATTAAAGAAATTTCAGTAAATGAAGCGGGAACGTATAAAAGATTTCATTTTGCAGGGCGTGGAAGGACACGTCCATATAAAAAGCGAATGAGCCATATAACGGTTATTTTAGGACAAAAAGTAGCTGCGTCGGTTGCGGCACCTGCTTTGGTTGAAAAAAATAAAACAAAGGAAGAGTTGAAAGGAGAAAAAGTTTAAATATGGGACAAAAAGTAAATCCTATTGCATTAAGGCTCGGGATCCATCACGGCTTTAAAAGCGTAGGGTATTATGATAAGAAAAATTATGCAAAAACCGTTTTGCAAGATATTAGGGTGCGCGAAATGCTTCTTACGAAATTAAAACCTGCTGGCGTAGGAGACATTATTATTGAAAGATCTGTTTCAAGCATAAAAATATCAATTTTTGTTGTTAGGCCTGGAATTGTAATCGGACGAGGCGGAACAGGACTTGAGGAATTAAAAAAACAAATTGTAAAATTCTTGAAGTTATCGATAAAAGGTAAAAATGATCCAAAAATTGAGCTAAAAGTAGAACCCATAAAAGAGCCGAATTTGTCTGCTTATCTTGTTGCTAATAACGTTTCTGATCAATTAATAAGACGTATGCCGCACAAGAGAATAATGAAGCAGTCAATTGAGAGAGTTATGTCAAGCGGCGCAAAAGGCGTAAGAATTGTTCTTTCGGGAAGAATCGGAGGGGCAGAAATTGGAAGACGTGAGCGGGTTCAGGCAGGAAAAGTATCTCTTTCGACAATTAGAGCAGACATAGATTTTGCAAGCGTTCCGGCATTGACAAAAAGCGGATATATCGGAGTGAAAGTTTGGATAAATAGATAAAAATTATGTTAGCACCTAGACGACAAAAATATAGAAAACAATTTAAACCAAAATCAAAAATGGATATTGCCGTTGGTGGTACAGAAGTATCTTTTGGAGAATTTGGGTTAAGGGTTGAAGAAAAAGGAAATATTTCAAGCCGTCAAATTGAAGCGGCTCGTAAAGCTATTACGCATTTTACAAAAAGAGGTGGACGTGTCTGGATAAGAATTTTTCCGGATAGGCCGCTTACAAAAAAACCACCGGAAACCAGAATGGGTGGAGGGAAAGGTGATTTTTTCCAATTTGTAGCACCCGTCAAAATTGGAAGAGTAATTTTTGAAATGAGTGGAGTACCTGAAAATGTTGCAAAAGAAGCTTTGCGTCTTGCAGGGCACAAATTATCTATAAAAAGCACATTTTTGAAAAAGGAGAGCATTTAATTATGAAAAAAAATCTAAAAGCAGAATTGTATAGCAGAACAGTTAATGAATTAAAAAAAGAGCTTTTTGATACTCGTGCCGAAGTTGGAAAGCTTAAAATTGAAATTGCAGCAAGAAAAAATAAGGATACAGCTGGAATTCGCACAAAAAGAAAAAATATTGCAAGAATTATGACTATTATTTTACAAAAAGAATTTAAAGGAAAGGAAAATCATGGCTAAAAAACAACTTATTGGAACAGTTTTATCTGCAAAAATGCAAAATACCGTTGTGGTTGGAATTGAAAGAAGGATAAGACACAAGATGTATAAAAAAATAATTACTGTGACAAAAAAATTCAAAGCAGACACTAATAGCATGGCGCCTTTGGAGGGTCAAATGGTTAAAATTGAACAGACAAGGCCTATGAGTCGTGAAAAAATGTTTAAAGTTGTTGAAATAATAAAGGAAGGACAAAAAAAATAATGGTTCAACATAGATCAATGTTACAAGTTGGAGATAATACGGGAGCAAAACAGCTCATGGTAATCCAGATATACGGTGGATCACAAAGAAGGATTGGGTATATAGGTGACGTTCTTGGTTGTGTTGTAAAAAAAGCTCTTCCAAATACTCAATTTAAAAAAGGAGATAAGGTAAAAGCAGTTTTGGTGAGAAGTAGAAAAGAATTTAGAAGACGCGACGGTACGTATATTCGGTTTTCTGAAAATGCTGGGGTTATAATTGCTGATGATAAAGAGAGAAATCCAGTAGGGACGAGGATTTTTGGTCCAATCGCGCGGGAAATAAAAGAAAAAGGATTTGTAAAAATTGCAAGCCTTGCAAATAATGTTGTTTAAAATATGAAAAGTAACATTTTTAAAATGAAACTAAAAAAAGGAGACATGGTTAAAGTTTTATTGGGAAAGGATAAGGGAAAAAATGGAAAAATTGAAAAAATTTTTCCAAGAGATGGTAGTGTTCTTGTGGATGGTGTAAACCAATATAAAAAACACGTGAAATCTCGTGCAGCTAACCAAAAATCTGAAATCGTAACTATTACAAAGCCACTTGTTGCAGGTAAAGTTGCGTTAATTTGTCCAAAATGCAAAAAGCCGACTCGAGTCGGATACAAAATTGTCAAAAGCGAGAAAATAAGAGTTTGTAGAAAATGTAAAGCAGCAATATAAGACATATGGTTAATACTAATATTTTATTTATACCAACAACTTTCGGCGCCACTTCGCGTTCGCTTAGTGTTGCTAGAGACTCTTGGTATTTTCGCTCAAAAGGAAGGAGTTCGCGAAAATGAAAGTACAAGCGTCAGTAAAACCAAGATGTATTAAATGCAAAATCGTTCGGAGGAAACGCAAATTGTTTGTAATTTGTGAGAATCCAAAGCATAAGCAGCGCCAGGGCTAGCGCCTAAAAAATATTATGTCAAATTTAAAACAATCATTTGAAAAAGAAACAGTTAAAAAACTGCAGGATAAAATGAAGATAAAAAATCCTATGGCTGTTCCGAGGCTTAAAAAAATTGTTGTAAACGCTAGCACAAAAGATTACCTTTCGGATAAAAAGAACATTGAAAAAGCGCGTGAAGATCTGGCTCTTATTACAGGGCAAAAACCAAAAACAGCAAAAGCAAGGATTTCCGTTTCTACATTTAAATTGCGAGAAGGAGATGAGATTGGTCTTGTTGTAACACTGAGAGGTAGTAGAATGTATGATTTTTTTGAAAAACTTGTTACAATTGTCTTCCCTCGCGTAAGAGACTTTAATGGGGTTGACGATAAGGCTTTTGATGGGAGAGGAAATTTAAGTATCGGATTTACCGAAAATACAGTATTTGCAGAAATTGATCCCGGAAAAGTTGATAAAATACGAAGTCTGCAAATAACTCTTGTAACAAATGCAGGAGATAACCAAAAAGGTAGAATGTTGCTTGAGGAAATGGGAGTACCATTCAAGAAAGGAGGGTCTTTATAGGAATTTATACCAACAACTCTTGGTGCGTCCTCGTTTAACTCGGACTTACCAGAGACTCTTGGTATTTTTGCTAAAAAGATTCGCAAAAATGGCAAAAAAATCTAGTATAGTAAAATTTCTTAAAAAACAAAAATATTCTGTGAGGAATGTTAACAGGTGTGCTCTTTGTGGAAGAACGCGAGCGTACTATCGACTGTTTGGTTTATGCAGAATTTGTCTTAGAGAGAAAGCATTAAAAGGAGAATTGCCAGGATTTAAGAAAGCAAGCTGGTAGAAATACATATGAATATTAATATAAACATGAAAAAGAAAGGAATTATTACAAAATGAATTATCCTGTTGGTGATTTCTTAATTAGAATAAAAAATGCCTATATGGCTGGAAAAAAAGAGGTTGTTGCGCCCTCTTCAAAAAATATTCTTGCAATAAGCAAGATTTTGGAAGAAGAAGGATATATTAAGAAAACAAAAGAAAATAAAGAAGAAAGAAAAATTATTGTGGAGCTTTCTTATAGCGGGAGAATTCCTGCGCTTTCTGATGTAAAACTTGTTTCAAAACCGTCTGTTCACGAATATTTTGGTAAACGAAAACTTATGAGGGCTACGCGAGCACACGGAATAAGTGTTGTTACAACAAATAAAGGAATTATGACAAGTAAAAAAGCTCGTAGCATTGGAGTTGGTGGAGAATTAATCTGCCACATATCATAACTATATGTCACACATTGGTAAAAAAATAATTACATTGCCCGAAAACGTCCAAATTAAAATAGAAAATGGAAGGGCTATTGTTACGGGCGTAAAAGGAACATTGGAAAGTAAAATTCCGGCAGGAATAAAAATAGAAATAGAGGATAAAGATGTTTCTGTGAAAAAAGAAATAGATAATAGAATCATTTCTCAAAAACACGGACTTATACGTGCGCTTATAGCAAATATGGTAGAAGGTGTATCAAAAGGATTTGAGAAAAAATTGGAATTATCGGGCGTAGGGTATCGTGCACGTATTGATGGTGGAGATTTGATTCTTAATGTTGGATTTGCAAATCCAGTACAAATAAAACCACTTGAAGGAACACAAATTACAGTTGTAGAAAACGCAATTATAGTTGCAGGAATTGACAAGCAAAGAGTTGGGGATATGGCAGCAGATATTAGAAAAGTACGAGTTCCTGATGTATATAAAGGAAAAGGAATAAAGTATGCAGGCGAAAAACTTAGAAAGAAAGCTGGAAAAGCCGCAAAAGCAGTAGGAGCAAAATAAAAAATTTAAAATATGAAACAAGTTGATATTATAAAAATAAGAAAAATAAGAAGAATCAGGCGAACCAGAAAGCAAATTGCGCAACGTTCAGAAAGATTGAGGCTTTCTGTTTTCCGTTCAAACAATCATTTCTATGCTCAGATAATAGATGATGTAAAAGACATAACACTTGTTGCTACAGGAAATAAGGATATAAAAGATGAAAAACTTACAAAAATGCAAAAAGCAGAAGAAGCAGGAAGGGTTATTGCAAAAAAAGCTTTGGCAAAAAAAATTAAAAATGTCGTTTTCGATAAGGGAGGTTATAGGTATCACGGACGTGTTAAAGCATTTGCTGATGCGGCACGAAAGGAAGGTTTGGATTTTTAATTATGGATGAAATAAACACAAATATAGAAAAATTTGAAGAGCGAGTCGTTCAAATTAATAGGGTTTCAAAAAAGACTAAAGGCGGAAATAAAATGAGATTTGCAGCGCTTGTTGTTATTGGAAATAGGCATGGAAGGGTGGGAATTGGTCACGGAAAATCAAATGATGTTGCTTCTGCTATTACAAAAGCTGTAAGTTTTGCAAAGAAAAGGCTTGTTAATGTGAGAATTGTAAATGATACAATTCCACACGCAATTCTTTTAAAAAAAGGGGCAGCTCAAGTTCTGTTAAAACCAGCACCTGCAGGAACCGGTATTATTGCCGGAGGAGCAGTTAGAAGTATTGTTGAAGTTGCAGGAATACGTAATATCTCTTCAAAAATTTTGGGAACAAATAATAAAGCGAACAATGTTTATGCGGTTTTTGAAGCGTTAAAAAAACTGGGGGGAGGAAAAGTATAATATGCAATTACATGCGTTACCAAAAATAACAGAAAAAAGATTGAGGCGTGTCGGTCGTGGACATGGGTCTGGTAGAAATAAAACTTCAGGCCGCGGCACAAAAGGTCAGAAAGCAAGACGGGATATACCTCTTAATTTTGAAGGTGGAGCACTTTCCATTACAAAACGTCTTCCTTTTTTGAGAGGAAAAGGGAAAAATAAAACTTTAAAAAAGAGCTTTTTTGGGATTAATGTTTCAAGGCTTAATTCCCTTCCAGCAAAAACCGTTGTTGATTCAGGTGTCTTGGTCAAGCATAATATAATCTCTGCAAGAAAGGCTAAAAATTCAAACATAAAAATTTTAGGAGCAGGTAAGCTTTCTGTGCAGTTGGTAATAAAATTACCGGTTTCTGCTGGAGCGCAGAAAAAAATAGAGAAGTTGGGCGGCGCTGTTGAAAAATAATTTTTTGGAATTTTCGACAGTCTTTTTATGAAGAAATTTTTTACCGTTTTTAAAAATAGCGTTAAAGACAAATCTACACGCAAAAAAATATTAATAGTATTACTTCTTTTCCTAATTTTTAGATTTTTTGCTCATATTCCGGTATCCGGTGTAAATGTAAATCAACTTAAATCACTTTTTTCCGAAAATCAGTTTTTGGGACTTTTAGATATATTTTCCGGAGGAACGCTTTCAAATTTTTCAGTCCTCGCAATTGGGCTAAATCCTTATATATACGCTTCAATCGTTTTACAGCTTTTGACGGTTGTTTATCCACGTCTTGAAGCTCTTTCAAAAGAAGGCGATTACGGAAGACAAAAAATAAATCAGTATACCCGATATATCACTATTCCTCTTTCTATTATTCAAGCTTTTGGAATGTACGCTCTTCTTCGTAACCAGCACATCATTACAAATTTAGATCCTATTGGAATTGCTTCTTTTGTTCTTACTATGACAGCCGGAACAATGTTTGTTATGTGGATTGGTGAACTTATTTCAGAACAGGGAATAGGCAATGGAATTTCGCTTCTTATTTTTGCCGGAATTGTTGGAAGGCTTCCTGTTGTTGCAATACAAACACTCTCTACTGTTACACAACAAGACATTATTAATCTTGGGATATTTACCGTTATGGGTGTGGTGGTTGTTGCAGCAATTATTTTTGTATCCGAAGCGGTAAGAAAAGTTCCAATTTATTATGCAAAAAGAGTTAGAGGCTCACGCACTTACGGAGGACAGTCAACGCATCTTCCTTTAAAGCTTAATCAAGCAGGAGTTATACCTATAATATTTGCAGTTTCAATTGTACTTCTTCCATCACTTGTTGCAAATTACCTGACAACAGTAAAAAATCCGTTTTTTGCAGGAATAGGTAGCTTTTTTTCCGCAAATTTTAGTCCCACGAGTATTCTTTATAACGCAGTATATTTTGTTTTAGTTGTAGGATTTACTTATTTTTATACCGCAGTAATATTCAACCCGGATAAAATTTCAGAAGAAATCCAAAAATACGGAGGTTTTATTCCGGGAATACGCCCAGGAAAATCTACTGCCGCATTTTTTAATTATATTATTACAAGAATTACTCTTGCTGGTGCAGTTTTTCTGGGTATGGTTGCTGTCTTACCAAGCATAATTCCAATGTTTACCGGAACAAATACATTGCTAATTGGGGGAACAAGTATTTTAATTGTTGTTTCTGTTCTTATTGAAACTGTAAAAATTCTTGAAACACATATGGTAACAAAAAGTTACGAACGTTATACTAATTAATTTATTAATAAATTGAAACTAATACTTATCGGAATACAAGGATCAGGAAAGTCAACGCAGGGAAATTTGCTTTCTCAACAATTGGGCATTTCCTATCTTTCTTCAGGGCATATTTTCCGTGATATGGCCAGAGAAAAAACACCACTCGGTCGTTATATAAAGGAAACTATGAATGCGGGGTTTTTAATTCCTGATGATAAAACACTTGAAATTGTCGAGGAATATCTTAAAAAAAGCGAATATAAAAATGGCTATATCCTAGATGGTTTTCCTCGCACCGTTGCACAGGCCAAAAAATTTGCAAACGGCATTACAGCCGTTTTCTATATTAAAGTTTCAGATAAAGAGGCATTATGGCGTTTAGCAGGACGTGATGAAGAGGGGGTTCGTGAAGACAATACACTAAAAGCACTTATGAAGAGAATCAGCGAGTTTCACATAAAGACAAAACCGGTAATAGAATTTTATAGAGAAAAGGGAAATCTTTATGAAATTGATGGGGAAAAAGATGTAAACGTTATTAATCGGGAAATTCTCCAAAAACTGGAAAAACATTAAAGTGTATGGACCTCCAAAAAATAAAAAAAATGCAGCAGGCAGGTAAAATTTTAGGCGAAGTGTTGGAGATATTAGTAAGCAGAATAAAACCCGGAATAACAGAAATTCAAATAGACCAACTGGCTGAAAAACTTATAAAAGAGCGGAGAGGAGAATCCGGTTTTAAAAAAGTTCCGGGATATCACCACACAATATGTATTTCATGTAACGATGTTGTTGTTCACGGGATTCCTACAGAAAGAGTTTTAAAAGATGGGGACGTTGTAGGTATTGACTGCGGAGTTTACTTAAATGGATATCATACCGATATGGCAGAAACCGTAAGAGTTAAAAGTTCAGAGTTAAAAGTTCAGAATGATAATATAGGAAAGTTCTTAAAGATAGGGAAGACTGCTATGTTTGAAGCCATCAGACAAGCAAAAGCAGGAAATAGAGTAGGAGATATTTCATGTGCAATGCAAGGAGTAATTGAGGAAGGTGGATATTCTGTTGTACGCAATCTTGTAGGACATGGTGTGGGGAAAAATCTTCATGAAGAACCTGAAATTCCCGGCTATCTTGCGGGTAAAATCAAAAATACTCCGCTATTAAAACCCGGCATGACTATTGCAATCGAAGCAATTTATAATATGGGAAAAAAAGAAGTTGTATATACAGAAGATGACGATTGGACAATTGTTACAGAGGATGGAAGCATCTCCGGCTTGTTTGAGCGGACTATTTTGATAACGGAAAAAGGCCCCGAATTACTCACATATTTAAAAACAGATGCCCTGTAAGCCAGAATGTTGATTATTGCAGGGTAAATTTGGTACAATATGGTTTGTAAATTGAATTTATGACGCATCAGGGGTCAATAGAATTAGACGGAGTTGTAAAAGAAGTTTTACCAAATACGCTTTTTAGAGTTGAGATTGAAGGAGAGAGAATGGTTCTTTGTCATCTTTCTGGAAAAATGAGAATTCATTTTATAAAGATTTTACCGGGGGACAGAGTAAGAATAGAGATGACCCCATATGATAAAGAAAAAGGAAGAATAGTCTATCGTTCTCGATAAAATTCCCTCTTTTTCAATTTTATTTTATTATTATGAGAATTGTTGGTGTAAATATACCGGACTCAAAAAGAATAGATATTGCTCTTACCTATATTTACGGAATAGGAAGAACAAACGTGGGGATTGTACTTAAAAAAGCACAAATTGAATCAACAAAGCGCGCAAAAGATCTTTCGGAAGAAGAATTGGGAAGGATACAAAAAGCGCTTGAGCCTTATAAGATTGAAGGAGAATTAAGAGCAGATATAGCAAACGACATTAAAAGACTTAAGGAAATTGGAACTTACAGGGGAAGCAGGCATGCAAAAAGTCTTCCTGTAAGAGGTCAGAGAACCAGATCAAATGCCCGTACAAAACGTGGCAAGAGGGTTACAATTGGAGCAATTAAGAAAGAAGTCGCAGCAAAGATTGAAACAGCGAGTGCTGCAAAGAAATAGTATAAATTTAATTAAAATTAAAATGGCAAAAACAACAAAACCAAAAGTAAAATCTAAAGCAAAAGCATCTACTGTGCAAAAAAAAACAACTAAAAAATTAGTTACGACCAGTAGTGGAAGAATTTATGTTAGCACAACATTTAATAATACTATCGTGACTATTACAAACGAAAAAGGAGATACAATTGCATGGAGCACGTCTGGTAACATGGGCTTTAAGGGAACAAGAAAAAGCACTCCATATGCTGCAACTCAAGCTGTTGAAAAAACTTTACAGAAGGCAAGAGAGATAGGAATACAAAGTCTTGAAGTTTTTATTAAAGGTCCTGGAGTAGGACGTGATGCGGCGCTTCGCGCCATTAGAAATTCCGGTCTTGCAATAGCAATGATTGCAGATATTACCCCTATCCCACATAACGGGCCAAGGGTAAAGAAAAAAAGGAGAGTATAAAGAAATTTAAAATTTAAAATTTTTAATTTAAAATTGATTATATGGCTAGATATACCGGACCAAAACACAAATTAGCACGTAGAGAAGGAATTAATATTTTGGGCAAAACATCCGCGTCTCTTGACAGAAGGATAAATGTTATCCCTGGATTGCACAGTAAAAGACGAGGTAGAAAGCTTTCAGAATACGGAATACAGCTTAGGGAAAAACAAAAGCTTAAAAGAATTTATGGGCTCATGGAAAAACAGTTTAGTAAATACGTTTCTCTTGCACAAAAAGCAAAAATAAATACCGAAGAGGCGCTTATTCAACTTTTGGAATCAAGGCTTGACAATGTTGTATACCGCTTAGGTTTTGCAAAGTCTAGGGCAATGGCACGCCAATTTGTTTCACATAGACACGTATTGGTAAATGGAAAGAAAATTAATATTCCTTCTTATCAGGTTAGGGAAAATGATACTTTGGTGCTTCTTGATAAAATTGCAAAAGATGAAATATTAAATCAATATATTGAAGAAGCTCAAACTTTGGAATTTGTAAAAAAGCAAGGAACAAGTGGAACGTTTCTTCGCTACCCTACAAAAGACGAAGTAGCAAATCCAGTAGATTATCAATTGGTTATTGAATTTTACTCTCGATAATGGTAGAATAATTGTTCGCGTATCAAATTATGGTAAACCCAAGTTTTAAAATTGTTGAAGAAAAAAAAGAAGTCGGATACTCGCAGTTTGTAATAGAGCCGCTTGAGCCGGGATTTGGGCATACATTGGGTGTGGCTCTTCGCCGTGTTCTTCTAACAAGTATCGAAGGAGCAGCTGTTACTTCCGTAAAAATTGATGGGGTAAAACATCTTTTTTCTACCTTGCCTGGACTTAAGGAAGATATTATAGAAGTTGTTTTGAATATCAAAACTCTTAGGGTAAAGCTTGCAGAAGGAAAAACAGAAGCAAAATTGCGTCTTACAGCTGTTGGACCTGGACAAATAACAGCAAAAGATATCGAGATTAGTGATGGGGTTGAAATTGTTGATTCGGGACATTTTATAGGAAGCCTTTCCGACAAAAAATCCAAACTTTCAATTGAAATGACTGTTGAAAAAGGATTTGGTTATTCTTTGGCAGAAGAGCGCAAAATATCAACCGTTGGTATTATTCCAATTGATGCTATTTTCTCGCCTGTAACAAAAGTAAATTACAAAATAGAGCAAACCCGCGTAGGAAGACAGACAAATTATGACAAGCTAGTTTTTGAAGTTTGGACAGACGGTACAATAGACGCAAAAGCTGCTTTGGATCAGGCTGGAAGAATTTTGGTTGCATACTTTCATCAAGTATATGAGCCAAAGGAAGTAAGAGCACACTCTGAAGAGATAGCTATATCGTCTTCATTGTCTGAAGATGTTTTGAGAATGACTATTGATGAATTGGATCTCCCAACAAGAATTTACAATAGCCTTAGAAATGCCGGAATAGAAACGCTTAAGGATATGATTGCTACGCCGCGAAAAGAATTGATGGCATATCGAAATCTTGGTGCAAAATCATTATCTATTATAGAGGATAGTTTGAAAGAAAAGGGCATTTCCCTCTCTTTGTAGTTCGGCAAAAAGGCCCAAAAGTAAGTTTGTTTATATGCGTCGGAGAGGACGCATTTTTTGAAAGAAAAAAAATAAAGGAAATTAACTATGCGTAAAAGAGTTTTTGGACGAAAATTTAAAAGAACAGCCAATCAGAGAAAAGCGCTTCTAAAAAGTCTTGTACATTCTATGATTTTGGTCGGAAGGATAAAGACGACTGAAGCAAAAGCAAAAGCAATAAAAGCTAAAGTGGAAAAGCTTGTTACAAAGGCAAGAAATAAGGGAGAAGAAGCAAGAAATGACTTACTGCGTGACTTAGCAAATCATGATATTGTTGAAAAACTTATTTCAAATATAGCCCCTAGATTTAAAGAGAGAACAGGTGGATATACAAGAATTTTAAGATTGGGTAGAAGAGTTAAAGATAATTCTCCTATGGTTTTGCTTGAATGGGTAGAAAGTGAAATTATAATTGGTGAGTCAGTAGTTAATACTTCAAGTAAAAAAGATAAAAAAGAAAAAAAGAAAAAGTCAAAAGAGGCAAAAAAGGCTTCAAAAGAAGTAAAAACACAAGAAAACACAAAAAAAAATAAATAATTTAATATGCACACAATGACGTTACCTACAAAAATAAAAGAAATAAAAAGAGAATGGCATTTGGTTGACGTTGGTGGAAAAATTTTAGGACGAGAAGGAACAAATATCGCACAGCTTCTTATGGGTAAAAAAAAGCCTTATTTTTCAAAGAATATGGACTGTGGCGACTATGTAGTTGTGGTTAACGCAAGCGAAGTTAAGCTGACTGGTAATAAAGAAAAGAATAAGATATATACGAATTATTCAGGATATCCCGGTGGTCTAAGATCAAGGACAGCTGCTGAGGTGCGCACAAAAAAGCCTGAAGAATTGATCACTCATGCTGTCGGAGGAATGTTGCCGCATAATAAGCTACGTGATAAAATGCTTTCCAGACTTTTTGTTTTTGCTGGAGTAGAACATAAATACGAAGATAAGTTTGTAAATCAATAAAATGGCTGAGAAAAAAAACAACAAAGAAAAAAAAGCAGCTTATACGTATTCAATAGGAAGACGTAAAGAAGCTGTTGCAAGAGTGCGGGTCTATGCGCCAGGGAATGGAAAAGTTGAAATTTTTGGAAACGAGTATACAAAAGGAGAAATAGTTGTAAATGGCAAACCGGTGCAGGAATATTTTAGATTTACAAGTTATGCGCCGGAATACAATAGGATTTTGCGAGATACAGATACTTCCGATAAATATGTTTTTTCAGCAAAAGTAACAGGTGGCGGACTTGCGGGGCAAATTGACGCGGTTGTTCATGGAATTGCGAGGGCTCTTGATAAAATTGATACAGAAAAATACCACAAAATTTTAAAAGAAAAAGGGTATTTGACTCGCGATCCGCGCGAACGTGAAAGAAGAAAAGTGGGAACAGGTGGAAAAGCCAGGAGAAAAAAACAGAGTCCAAAGCGCTAGATTTTGTCTTCAAGATTTTATTTGTAAAACTTTTTTTACTACATCCCATCTAAAGCCTTTTCGTTGTAACATGCCTATTATTTTTTTCTCAAAATCCTCTTTTGATAAATGTTTAATTTTATCTTTTTTTCTTTCAAAAAAATCTTTTGCGGTTTCTATATCATCTTCTGCAGTTTGTAAAAGTTTTTCTATTAATTCTTTATTCAAGCCTTTTGTCTGAAGTTCGTTTTTTAGGACGTATTTACTTTTCCCTTTATATTTTTGTCGGGATTCAATCCATTGTTTCCCAAATTCTTCATCGTTGAGAAATTTTAGTTCGAGAAGTTTTTTTATGGTTTGAGATATTGTCTTTGGTTCAAAATTTTTTTTTAGTAGGTACTCTTCTATTTCCTTTTTGCTTCTTGCACGAAGGGATAAATATCTAACTGCACGGTTAAATGAATAGTCGGGGTCTTCTTTGCGGGAATTACTCCATTGAGGATGTTTCGTTCTCATTTTTTGTTTCTTCAGTTCCAAGCGAAAGCATTGGCTTATTCTCTTTGGATTTTATCATAACTTCATCTACCACCTTTTTTGCTATCTCGGGGTGTTCGGTGAAATATTGTTTTGCCGCTTCCCGTCCTTGCCCTAACATGAGATCTCCATATCTAAGAAATGCACCTGCTTTTTGAATAACTCCCATCTCTATTCCTACATCTAGGATATTTCCTTCCTTTGAAATTCCAATTCCTCCCATTACATCAAACTCTGCTACCCTAAAAGGAGGAGCCATTTTATTTTTAACTACTTTAACCCGTGCCCTATTTCCTATTACTTTATCTCCGTCTTTTAATGTCTCAATTTTTCTTATATCAAGTCTTATGGATGCATAGAATTTAAGAGCCATTCCTCCTGTTGTTGTTTCAGGATTTCCAAACATGATTCCGATTTTCTGTCTGAGTTGGTTGGTAAAAATAACAATAGTTTTAGATTTTGAAATTGCCGCGGTAAGTTTTCTTAAAGCTTGAGACATAAGGCGCGCCTGCATTCCCATGACCGCGTCCCCCATTTCGCCTTCAATTTCCGCCCTTGGAACAAGAGCCGCTACAGAATCAATTACAATTACGTCAAGACCTCCGCTTCTTATGAGTTGTTCGGTTATCTCAAGCGCTTGTTCTCCTGTGTCCGGTTGACTTATAAGTAAATCATCCAGTTTTACTCCGATTGTTTGCGCCCATAATGGGTCAAGCGCGTGCTCCGCATCAATAAAAGCGGCAACGCCTCCTTTTTTTTGCGCTTCCGCAATAACAGATAGACAAACAGTTGTTTTTCCCGATGCTTCAGGTCCGAAAATTTCAACAATTCTTCCGCGTGGAAGACCTCCGACGCCAAGCGCCAAATCAAGAGCAAGAGAGCCGGTTGGAATAACATCAACCTTGAGGCGCTCTGATGCATCTCCAAACTTCATGATAGAGCCTTTGCCGTACTGGCGTTGAATTTGTTCCATTGCCATGGAAATTGCGGTATTTTTTTCTGATTGAGAAGAGGAGGGGAATGCTTGTCCGTTTCCTGTTGGTTGTGTTTTTGCTGTACGTCCCATTGTAATGTTTGTTAAAGTCATTCTAACAGGTTTCGTGTTTTTTTCAAGTGGGTCTAAATATATCAATTTTTCAACTCTGATGATAAAATACAAGATACCAAAGCTAATTTTTAATTATTAAACATTTAAAATTTATTGGAAATTGTAAATTTTAAATTGCTTTCCGGGGTGTAAGCAAAGCTTGCGCCCCTAGTGATACTCGGGGTGTAGTATAGTGGTAGTACGCCGCGCTGGGGGTGCGGTAGTCCGTGTCCGATTCACGGCACCCCGACATTATGCATAGGTTTTGGGATAAAGAAGGAAAATATAGAGACGGATTCTTAAAAGACTATCAATACTGGAGTTTGGAAGTAAGTTTTAGACAACATACCCTTGGCTGTTTTATTATTTTTTGTAAACGGCCAATTGAAAAAATTTCAGAATTAAAGGATAAAGAGTTGATTGAGCTTGGTTTAGTAATGAAAAAAATAGAAGATGCATTGCTTAAAAATCCTACGTTTAAACCCGAGCGTTTTAATTATCTCCAACTAGGAAATGCGCTTCACAATCTCCATTTCCATGGAATTCCAAGATATAAGACCAAAAGAGATTTTGCAGGTAAAATTTGGAAAGATGAAACATTTGGTCACCCGCCAATTTGGTCAGATGAAGAAGTAAACGCAGAGCTGGTTTTAGAAATTAAAAAAGAAATTGAAAAGTTTCTAAACCATCACATTTTTTGACATTTCTGTTTTGGTGGAGTATCTTATTTAAAAGATATTCTTATGACTGCAGAAACTACATCAGAACACAATTTTCATCCGGAAGGACTTACCTCAAATCAAGAAAAATTGGCCCTCATGTTTTTTGATACTAAAACATTAGGGAAGACGCGGAGAAGATTTCAAAATCCCGACGCTTCTTATAGATTTGAAGGGACTTCAAGAGAGATGGCAATTATTGATTTTGCCAGAGATGAGTTTGAATTTGCGATAACAGAGCATATTATGGGTAAGCCTGAAGCTCCACTTGCTCCATTTTTTATAAATCTACGTAATTTAAGTCCTGAAGTTTTGCATCAAGTTGGAGTGGTTTTGAATGAGTTGGTATCTTTTTTTGAAAGAGAAGGTCATCTTCCCGGACCGGATTTTTGCGCAGGAATTCCGAAAGCAGGAGTTCCGATTGCAAATGCATATGCAAAAATTTCAGGAATTCCAATGGTAGAAATTTTTGATAAAGAAGAAAATTCCGACGGAACCCGAAGAATATTACACAAAAAAGAATCAGGAAATGGTGAAAATATCAGACTAATTGATGATCTTGTGTCCCAGGGAATTACAAAACTTGAATCGGTAAGAGAAGCACAAGAAATGGGCTATCATATTGGATCTTTTTTTGTGTTGGTAGATAGACAACAGGGAGGTATAGAAAAACTTAAAGAAGTTGTTACGGATGTTAAAGCAGCTATGACAATAACTCAAATTTTAAATTTTGGACTAAGGAACCAAAGGCTTGATAAAAAGTTATATGATAGGGCGGTAAGCTACCTTTTAAAAGCTACCTAAAATTTGGTGGTATAATACTTTCATGAATAATCTTTCTATAAAAAAACTTGGAATTTTTGATATTGATGGAACAATTTTTAGGTCTGCACTTTTTTTAGAACTTGTGTATGGTCTTGTTGATGACAAGGTATTTCCGAATAAAATTTTAAAAGACGTAAATAAAGAATATACGGCATGGGCAAATAGACGGGGAAACTATATGGATTATGTTCATGCGTCATGGGATGCATTTATCCGTGAAATAAAAGGGAAAGAAGAAAAAACCGTGAATGAAGTTATTGATAAATTTTTATTAAAACATAAAGATAGAGTATACCGATATACCCGCGATATCATAAAAGATTTAAAAAAGAAAAAATATACTTTAATTGCGATTTCCGGATCTCCGACTCATGTTGTTTCAAAATTTGCCGAATATATGGGCTTTGAATATTTTCTGGGTTCTGATTTTGAAACCAAAAATGGGAAATTTACCGGGAGAATTCTTACTGATGGATCACAAAATAAAGGAGATACTTTGATACGATTCATTGAAAAAAAAGGCCTGAGGATTGATTTAGAGAATTCTATTGGGGTTGGAGATGCGGGGATAGATATTTCTTTTCTAAACCTTGTCGGAAAACCCATCGCTTTCAATCCAAGCAGCGTTCTTGCCGCATATGCTAAAAAAAATAATTGGAAAATTATCGTTGAGAGAAAAGACGTTGTTTATGAAATAAAAGACTTTAAATTTGTATCCCTTAAATCATAGCTCCGTCATTTTTTACGCGATATAACTTTTTTAACAGCTTCTTTTATTGCAGCCTTGTCCATTTTGTATTTTTCGATTAGTTCCTGAGGTTTTCCCGATTCACCAAAAACGTTTTGAAGACCGATAAATTCCATAGGTGTTGGAAGATTTTTTGCAAAAAGCTCGGAAAGCGCTCCGCCAAGACCTCCTGTAACTTGGTGATCCTCAACAGTAACAACGGCATGAGTTTTATTTACAAGTTCAAGGATTCCCTGTTCGTCTAAAGGTTTTATTGTTGCAACATTTATTACTTCTGTTTGTATTCCTTCTTTTTCAAGTTCTGCTGCTGCAATAATTGCCTGATAAAGAATATATCCTGTTGCAAAAATAGAAACTTGTGGTGTTTCACTTTTCCAAAATACTTGAATTTTTCCGGGTGTAAAAGGAGTTGCGACTGTTGTCATAATAGGAGTTTTGTCTCTTGAAAATCTAAGATACATAGGGCCGTCTGTTTGTCCGGAATAGACTGTTATTTTTTTGGCTTCCTGTGAATCACAAGGAACATATATTTCTATTCCCGGCCATGCGCGAACAGAGGCAATATCTTCTGTTGCTTGATGTGTTGCGCCGTCAGGGCCGGTCATAATTCCGGCGTGGTGTCCGGCAATTTTTACGTTTGACCGGTTGTAAACTATAGTTGTTCTTATCGTCTCCCAATTTTTTCCGGGAGAAAATGTTGCGTAGGATGAAATAAAAGCTGTTTTTCCAGACGCACCAAGTCCTGCGGCAATTGCCGCCATGTTTTGTTCTGCGACTCCTACCTCAAAAAAACGGTCAGGATATTTTTGGGCAAATTGTTGCGATTTTGTAGATTCGGTAAGGTCTGCGCACAAAACAACGACATTCGGATTTTTCTCACCAAGTTCTAGAAGACCTTCACCATATCCATCGCGCGTTGCCGCCATGTCAGGAGTTTCGGTTAATATTTTTTCGTTAAGTTTTAAATCAGGATTTAACATAATTATTGGTGTTCGGAAATAATTTTTCCCTGTAATGTGCGTAATTCGTCCAGCGCTTTTTTTGCCTCGTCTTTATTCGGTGGTTTTCCATGCCATGTAAAATCATTTTCCATAAAATCTACTCCTTTTCCGGGAATTGTGTGAGCTATTATTGCAACAGGCATTTCGTGTATCGCACGCGCCTCGCTCACCGCCTCAACAAACATTTTTATATTATGCCCGTCAACCTCAAAAACTTTCCAATTAAATGATTCGTATTTGTATCTCAGAGTCTCCAGAGGCATCACTTCTTCTGTAAAACCGTCAATTTGAATGTTGTTCCGGTCAACAACAACAGTCAGGTTATCAAGTTTTTCTTTACCGGCAAACATGACTGCTTCCCATGTGTTTCCTTCCTGGTGTTCTCCGTCAGATGTAAGACAATAAATATGGTGTTTTTTGTTGTCAAGGCGTGCCGCAAGCGCCATACCAATTGATTGAGAAATTCCTTCACCCAATGGTCCTGAAGTTGTTTCAATTCCCGGGATTGTTCCCCTGTGAGGATGTCCTTGAAGACGGGAATTAATTTTTCGAAGAGTTTTAAGTTCTTCGATTGGAAAATACCCGGCCATGGCAAGCGTTACATACTGAATAGGACAAATGTGACCGTTTGAGAGAACAAGTCTGTCGCGGTCTACCCAAGTAGGATCTTTAGGATTGTGATTTAAGATATGAAAATAAAAAGCGGTAAAAATATCCGCCATTCCCAATGGTCCGGCCGAATGGCCGCTTCCGGCTTCAAGAAGAGTTGAGATAACGAGTTCACGTGCCTCAACCGCTTTTTTTTCAAGCTCTATTACTTTGTCATTGTGAATTGGTTCAAACATAATTTTTACTTCTTATAGATAATCATTAAGTCGGAAACGTTTGACGGGAGTCTTCCTGTTGATATAGCATCTCCTGTTTTGGTGAAAAAATCAAGACTGTTGTTTGTTTTTAAATATTCCTCGATAGAAAGGTTTAAATTTTTTGCTTTCTCAAGTGTTTGAAAATCTCCTATTGCTCCTGCCGACTCGCAATTATCCCACCCGTCAGAATCAAAAGATGCAATTGTTGTTTGATTTCCTAAAAATTGTAACGCACCAAGAACCACTTCCTGATTGCGCCCGCCTTTCCCGTTTCCTGTGACGTGTACTGTTGTTTCGCCACCGACTAAAAGAATTGAGTTTGGTTTGCATTCTGAAATCAAAATCTGTCCGGCACTTCTTGCATCGCCTTGAAAATGATCTGAAAAAATTTCAGAAGCGATATCAAGTTCGAGCGCTTTACTATTCATAGCATTTAAAGCTGTTAAATTTGAAAGAACAATAATATTTTTAACTTTTTCAAAATATTTATCATCTTGGGGATTATCGATAAAAGCTTCACGAGGAACGTTTGAAATATTATATTTTTTTATAAGATTTAATGCATCTTCAATTTTTGTATCGTCTTTGACTGTCGGTCCGGAAGCAATATAGGTAATATCGTTTCCGGGAACGTCTGAAAAAATAAGGGTTGTAATTGTCGCCGGATATAGGATTTGCGCAAGTCCTCCGCCTTTTACATCTGATAAATGCTGACGGATTTTATTCATTTCTATAATATCTGCACCGGATTTGAGAAGTGCTTTTTCTATCTCAATTTTTTGTTCAAGACTTACAGAATGTGGATGTTCAAACATTGCACTTCCGCCTCCGCAAACAACTACCAGAACCAAATCTCGTTCGGTAAGTTTTGAAAAGCGATCCATTACTCTTAAGGTAAAATCTACGTTTTCTTGAGAAATAATCGGATGAGTACCCTGTGTAAAGTTTATTTTTTTAAAATCCTGCCTTGTTGTATCAATTACATACCCCTCGTTCAGTTTTTCTCCCAACAAATCTTCTAGAAGTTTTGCATTCTTTGCGCTTCCTTTTCCAAATCCAATCAAATATACATGTTCGTAATTATTTAAATCATAGCTTGAGTCAAGAATGTTTAGAGAATTTCCGTTTAAATTTACATTTTTTTTAAAAACCTCATCAGGCTGAATAGATAAAAATGCTTCTTCGACAAGAGTTAAAACAATCTTTCGCGCGGAAGTCGTGGTAATAGAATCAAAATTTTGAATTATCATGGCAGTATGTATAGTTTAAATTGTTTGTGATATAATGTAAATTAAGAGTTTGAACAGAGTATCAAACGAGGTATATGAATTTAATTTTTCTTCACATACCACAAGTATTAGCCTAATTTTTAGGCTTTTTTCTTCTGTTCAGATTTTCTAGAAATTAGTCCAAAACCCTTCGACTAGCCCAGGGTAAACAAAAAATTATGGATGACAAACAAAAGTATGTTAAAAAATTAGAAGAAATTTCACATATCTCAACAGATGAAGCAAAAAGACTTCTTTTGGAAGAGATAAGAAACGATTCAAAAGGCGAAATCGCGCAAATTATTAAAGAAAGCGAAGAGGAAGCACGTGCCACGGCACATAGAAAATCTCAAGAAATACTTGTTGACGCGATGCGGCACGGAGCTCTCGATTATATCGCAGAATATACTGTCTCAACAATCAAAATTCAAGACGAGGATGTTAAGGGGCGAATTATTGGAAAAGAGGGACGTAATATCCGGGCTTTTGAAAATGCGACTGGTGTGGATGTTGATTTGGACGAAGAAGGAATTATCAGACTTTCTTCGTTTGATACGGTAAGGCGTGAGATTGCGCGCCGCGCGCTAGAGCTTCTCATAAAAGATACACGAATTCAGCCTGTTAGAATCGAAGAAATTGTTACCCAAACAAAAAAAGAAGTAGAGCAAATTCTTTTTGATGAAGGAGAAAAATTGGCGCATGAAGTAAAAGCCTTTAATTTACATCCGGATCTTATTGCACTTCTTGGAAGATTTAAATTCCGTACATCTTTTGGTCAAAATTTGGTAGTTCACACTGAAGAAGTCACAAAAATCGGAGTACAACTTGCTTTGGAAATTGGAGCCAATGAGGAAATTGTTCGTCTTGGCTGTCTATTTCATGATATCGGAAAAATTGTTTCTGAAAAAGAAGGAAGTCATGTTGCGCTCGGTGTAGAGCTTTTACAAAAGTACAAAATTGCGCGGGAAATTATAAATTGTGTTGCAGAACATCATGAGGATAAGCCTTTTTCTTCGCTTGAATCAATTTTGGTACATGTTGCGGATTCTATTTCCGGTGCCCGTCCCGGCGCGCGACATGAGGATGTAGAGGGATATGTAAAAAGAATTCGAGAGATGGAAGAAATTGCTAAAGGATTTGATGGAGTGGATGACGCGTATGCATTTGAGGCGGGGAGAGAATTGCGGGTTGTAATAAATCCAGGTAAATTGGATGATATTGAAACAACAATTGTTGCAAAAAATATAAAAGAAGAGATTGATAAAAAGCTTGTTATACCTGGAGTTGTTAGAGTCACAGCAATCCGAGAATTCCGCACCACAGAACCGAAAGAGTGATTTCACTTCTTATAAATATTTTTTTTCCACCAGTTTTTAATAAAAGGTAACGTTAGTGTTGAAAGTAGAAAACCAAGAGATGGGACGATAGCGTTAATCCATGGGTTTTGAACATTAATAACTTTTAAATAAAATCCTACTGCAAGATATGTAAAAATAATCAAAACAATTTTCCGCGTCCAGCTTCCCTCCCAGGCCTTATCGTCCTCAACTTTTTTATTTCTTTTCTCAATTTTTTCAACTCGCTCTTCTAATGAATTCATTTTGTTTATTATAGCAAAAAGCCATATTAGATTGATATTTCGGTCTCTTGACAAACCCATCTTGAATATGTATTGTTAAATCAAGCAAAACTTTCTACGTATTATGGTTTGAAAGGGGGTGAATATTAAGTGTCAGTAACAAAAAAAGAATTGACAGAGCTAGTCGCAAAAAAAGCGAATCTTACGAATAAAGCATCAAAAGAAGCACTCCGTGTGTTTTTAAATGGAATTCGTGATTCACTTAAAAGAGGCGAAAAAGTAGTACTAACAGGTTTTGGAACTTTTTCACTTAGGGATAGAAAAACAAGAAAGGGAAGAAATCCAAAGACCGGTGAAACAATCACGATTTCAGCCCGAAAAGCGCCAGGATTTACACCGGGAAAAAGCTTTAAGAAATTCGTGCGTTAGATATAATCTTGGTCAAATGCAAAAACTTATTGCCGTTTTAGGTCCAACTGCTGTTGGTAAAACAGATACCGCTATTTTTCTTGCGCAAAAGTTTAATGGTGAATTAATAAGCGCCGATTCAGTGCAGGTTTATAAAGGGCTTGATATTATTTCAGGAAAAGACCTGCCTGCCGGCAGGCAAGGTCTGCCTGTAAGCTCCAAATTCAAACTTCAAAAAAAGGACGGTCCCTACTCAATTGGATATTATTTATTTGAGCATATATTGATATATCTTTTGGACGTTGTAAAGCCTTCATATTCATTTAATGTTTCAGATTTCATAGCTTTCGGTCAAAAGTTTTTAGAGCAAATTCTTGAAAAAGAAAAACTTCCAATTATTGTTGGTGGAACAGGATTTTACGTCAAAGGACTTTTGGATGGGATCGACACATCACCAGTTCCAATAGATGAAAATTTGAGAAACAAACTAAAAAATTTTGATGTTTTAAGCCTCCAAAAATTTCTCCTAAAAGAGAATAAAAAAAAGTTTGATTCTATGAATAACTCTGATAGAAATAATCCCCGAAGACTGATACGGGCAATAGAGATAGCATCTAAAATTAAAAATTTTAAACTTGCCTCGCCGGCAGGCAGGTTAAAAATTAAAAATGACGAGAGAAAAGAATACGACATTTTGATGATAGGTTTGAAATGCGAAAGAGAGGAGTTAAAAAAACGAATTGACTCGCGAGTTGATAAGCGTTTAAAGCTTGGTGCAATCGATGAAGCGAAAGTCTTATTTAAAAATTACGAAAAACTTTCGGAACAAGTGAAAAATGCTAACGGTTACCGCCAGCTTTTTGAATATCTAAAAAATGAGGTATCTCTTGATAGAGCGATACAAAAATGGAAAATAGCAGAATACCATTATTCAAAAAATCAAATGACTTGGTTTGACGCTGACCGCCGCATACAGTGGTTTGATATTGGAAAAAAAGATTTCAGGAAAAATTTGGTGAAAGAAGTACATGCTTGGTATAATAAGGATATATGAATAGTAATTTAGGTGTTAAAAATATTTTTTATATATTATTAGTGACGGTTTTACTTTGGTTTTTGTACTCACAGAGACAAATTCTTGCGCCATTTATAATAGCGATGATCTTTGCTTTTGTTTTTAATCCTCTCATAAATCTATTTTCAAAATATCTTAAAATGCCAAGAATTACATCAATTTTATTGGTATACATAATTCTTATCGGCAGCGTAGGATTCGGGATATCAATTTTGACTGATTCAATAGTTAAAGAATTCGAGAGCTTAACAAAGGCATTTTCATCTTTTGTTATGTCAGCAAAAGATAATACGAGCAATCTTCCAATTTGGATAAAGCCATACGCAATTGCTTACTTTGAAGACTTAAATAAAAACGAAGTTATTCAAAAAATAAGTATTTCCTCAATCCCATTTTTTTCAGTTGCTCTATCGGGGATAGTAAATGTTTTAATTTTTCTTTTTGCAACATTTTTCTTTCTAAAAGACAATAAAAAAATGATTAGTAGATCTATTCAATTTTTGCCAGTTGGTTATCAAAAAAATGCAAAAGAACTTCTTGTGCGGATAAATTCTATACTTTCAAGTTATCTCCGTGGGCAACTCATCCTTGTTGTTTCTTTAATTTTTATGCTTTCTATAGGATTCCATATTTTAGGAGTAAAATATGCTCTTTCTTTGGCTGTTTTGTCTGGAATTCTTGGAATAATTCCATTTATAGGAACTTTGTTTTCGATAGTATTTGGTGCGGTCGTTACGGTTATGACAGGAGGGATACATAATTTTCAACTAGGAACGCTTGAGACAGTGATTGTTTTTATTGCGACATTTTATGCTGCACAGTTAATTCAGGATTACGTAATTGCGCCATTTGTAATTGGAAGAGTAACAAAGCTTCATCCGCTTGTCATACTGTTTTCAGTAATTGTAGGTGGTCAAATCTACGGAATATTAGGAATACTTCTTGCAGTACCAATTGTTGCTGTTTTGAAAATTATTCTTGAATTTTCTTCTGAAAAAATAAATAATAAAACATAGATAATATCCTAGAGTATTGCTCCAGCTTGCATAACGGTGTATAATATACTGGCTTTGGGAAGAGGGACTATAGGGACGTACACTTTTGCTTTGCAAAATGTTACGTTCAGGAAAGTCCAGACAGCAGCAATGCGGGGGACGGAGCGTAAGCTCCGGCTGGTAACAGCCAGTGTTTAGATCTTTATTCTGCTAAACGGGGTCTAAAACAAATCTTGAATTGACAAGATTTGAGAGCAACAGAGACGAGCAGAAATGAAACGTGGTAATCCTACCCGCTGCAACTTCCGAACGGTGTGAAAGCGCATTGCTTGTTTGAGAAATCAGACTAACACCAAAGATTGAAGGCACCCGCCGATGAGGCGGGAAGTTTGACAATATGCCGAACTTAGAGAGATTATAGTCTAAAACAGAATCTGGCTTACTCTTTTCCCAAAGCAAATTGAAAAGAGCACGAAGTACTCTTTTCCCAAAGCAAATTGAAAAGAGCACGAAGTACTCTTTTCCCAAAGCAATAAAATTTTATTAATTCAAGCTGCAGATTCTCCAATCCTTTCATTAACTCTTTTGCGGTCGTATAATGCTTGTATCAATATGATAACTCAGGAATTTTCCCGCCTTTATAAAACTCTTAATCCTGCGCAAAAAAAAGCAGTTGATACTGTTGAAGGAGCAGTGATGGTAATTGCAGGTCCGGGAACCGGAAAGACGCAGGTTCTTACACTTCGTATAGCAAATATTTTATTAAAAACTCAAGTAAATCCTGAAAATATTTTGGCTCTTACTTTTACCGAAGCGGCAGCGCATGAAATGAGAAAAAGACTACTTTCAATTATTGGACACGATGCGTATCGAGTTGAAGTAACCACTTTTCATTCATTTTGTAATAATTTTATAAAAAAACATCAGGAAGAATTTCCGAATATTATTGCTTCCGACAGCATTAATGAAATTGAGCAGTTGCAAATAGTGGAGAGCTGCATGGATAGTATTAAACTTGAGATTCTTCGTCCTCTGGGTGATATTTCATATTATGTAAAACCTGTTCTTTCACAGATTAATGAATTGAAAAGGGAGAACGTAGAACCTTCCGCGTTTAAAAAAGCGCTTTTGGATTTTGAAAAAGAATTAAAAGCAACACCGGATCTTGTTCATGTAAAGGGCGCATATATTGGAAAAATGAAAAGCGTATATCAAAAACAATTTAAAGATTTAGAAAAAAACAAAGAACTTTTAAAAGTTTATGAAAGTTATCAGAAAAAAATGTTAGAGCTAAAAAAATATGATTATAACGATATGCTTTTGGAAGTAATAAAAAAACTAGTGGTAAATCCATATCTATTACAGTATCTTCAGGAAAAATTTCAATATTTTTTAGTAGATGAGCATCAGGATACGAATTTTGCGCAAAATAAAATAATAGAACTTTTATGCAATCATTTTGATAATCCAAATTTATTCGTTGTGGGGGATGAAAAGCAGGCGATTTTTCGGTTTCAAGGAGCAACGCTTGAAAATTTTTTGTATTTTAAGGTGCTGTATCCTAAAGCTTCATTTATTAATTTATCTGAAAATTACAGATCTACAAAGACAATACTTAATGCAACACATGCTATTATTTCCAATAATCCAAAATCAACTCAAATTCTATCGGAGAATGTATCTTTATTAAAAAAGGCAAAGCACTTGGAAGAAAAAATACATATTGCAAAATTATCTTCAGTCGACGCCGAATATTTTTGGATTACTGAAAAAATAAAAAAAATTATTAAAGAAAAACCAACGTCTGAAATTGCTGTTCTTGCGCGGACAAACCGCGATCTTTTTCCTTTTGTCACAATTTTTGATAGCCAAAAAATTCCGTATATTGTAGAAAGTGATAGTAATATTTTGGATGATATTGAAATTCAAAAATTTATTATCCTTTTGAAAACTATTAATAAAAATATAAAAGATGAATTTGTTGCAAAAGCTTTACTTCTAGACTGTTTCAGAATTGAACCGGTTGATGTTTTTAAGTTGATGAGAAAACGTTACGAAGAAAAGAAATCGATATGGGAGATTCTTTTAAATGAAAAAATAAAAAAGGAATTAAATCTTAAAAGCAAAAACACCATTGATAAATTTGTAAAACTTTTCATGGATAGGGATGATGGTTTTGTAAAACTTTCTAGAAATTCCAGATTTGATAAGGTTTTTGTGGAAGTTCTTAATAAATCGGGTCTCATGGAACAGATTTTGCAAAAAAAACATACTCAGGAAATTCTTTCCCGCTTTAGTAGGCTTTATGATGAAGTAAAGGAGGAAGTTGGAAAAAATGCATCATTCTCTTTAAATGATTTTTTGAAATATATAGAGTTATTAGAAAAACATGATGTATCTTTAAAACCGACTACTCATATAATTCCGGATGGCTCCGTGAGACTTATGACTGTTCATAAATCTAAAGGCTTAGAATTTGATTGTGTATTTGTTGTTAATGTGTATGATGGGCATTGGGGAAATCAAAGAAAAAGGGGAGTGAAATTTCATATTCCATGGGAAATGTTATCTATTCGCTTGAATAAAGAATTTGAAGAAGATGAAAATAGTGATGAAAGGCGCCTTTTTTATGTAGCGCTTACTCGTGCCAGAAAAAATATTTTTCTTTCCTATTCAATTTTTTCGCAAGACGGAAAAGAACAAATTCCCTCACAATTTATAAATGAAATTCCACCTGAATTTGTTTTGGATGAAGATACAGCAAAATTTGAGAAAAAATTATTGTCGCATCAAGAAATGTTTTTGTCACTAAGTGAAGATAAAAAAAATTCCGATAACTTACGGTTTTCAAAAGATTATATTCGTGAATTATTTGTAAGGCAAGGATTGTCTGTCAGTGCGCTTAATAATTATCTTGAATGTCCGTGGAAATTTTTCTTTGTAAACCTTATACGTATTCCAGAGACAATTGATGATGCAGGACTATTCGGAAACGCGGTTCACGGAGCACTTAATAAATATATAACCAGACTCAAAACCGTAAAGCCAACAGAAAAATTTCTTCTAAAATCTTTTGAAGAAGAGTTATCAGAACAACCAATAACCGAAAATGAAGTTTTAAGATTCAAGAAAAGAGGAATAGAAGCCTTGAAAGGTTTTTATGCAGAACGTTTGCAAAACATTAATAAAGATGCAGAGACAGAAATTGATATAAAAGGAATTAGAATAAATGAGACTTTAATTATAAACGGAAAAATTGACATGATAGAATTTTTGGGTACAAGCGGATTTTGTAATGTTACGGATTTTAAAACCGGACATATTAAATCAAGAAATGAAATTGAAGGAAAAACAAAAACAAGCGATGGAAATTATAAAAGGCAACTTGTTTTTTATAAAATTTTACTGGACAAGTATAAAAACGGATTTTATAAAATGGAAAACGGAATTATTGAATTTGTAGAACCTAACGATAGAAAAAAGTATGTAAGAGAAATCTTTAAAATTGAAAAAAAAGAAGAAGATGAACTCTTAAAAATGGTTATTAAAACAGGAGACGAAATAGTGAGTCTTGCTTTTTGGGATTTGAGATGTAAAGATAAATTTTGCGAGTATTGCAAATTAAGGTCTTTTCTCAAAAAGTAGGAAACAAGAACCGCGTATTGTAAATTTAAAAAATTATGTTTATTATAGAGTAGACATAAATCTAAGCTTGAAAAAGTTATCGGATACAAAATGACTCGTAATAAAAAAAACGTATTAAGCGAAGAAAGCACAAGATTTTTGCAGAGTGTTGCTAATTCAACAGATGCTTTGGAAATTATTGAAAGCGCATGGAATGATTTGCCGCGTGACATGAGTGTTGCAGAGAGGGAAATATTTTTTGAGGTTGTTGAAAGAATAATACATATGAATTCTGATGCAAAAGACTACTCTTTCTTAAAAAAATCAAACTTTCGAAAAAATTAATTTATTTAATCTTCAAGTAGTTTTTCCTCGCTGGATTTTAGAGAAGAAGTGTTTTTTATTTTTTGTCCTAATTTTGAAAATCCCGCGTGAACAGTACTCATCATATTATAAGAATTTGAAATATGTTTGCCTAGAGTATCGATTCCTTCTCCAACTTTTTCATAATCTTTTTGAATTGAGCGAATCCCATTTAGGATTTCCTGCGCTTGTTTGGTAATTTTTTGTCCTTCAAAACCAATTAGAATTGCACGTAAATATGCATAAAAAGTCATAGGAGAAACAGGAAGTACTCTTTTTTGAGTGGAGTAGTCAAAAAGAACCGGATTGTTTACTATTTCATAATAAACTGCCTCCGTTGGAATATACATAAGGGCATAGTCAAGCGTTCCTTCGGAAGTTACGATATATTTTTTTGAGATTGCATCAATGTGTTTTTTTACATCAGACAAAAAATCTTTTTGAGCCGTTTTTTTATCCGTTTCACTATCTGTGCCATTCATTTTTCTGAAGTTCTCCATGGGAAATTTTGAATCAATCGGAATAATTCCCGCCTCTGTTTTTATAACTGCATCAACAATACTGCCGTCATGAAAAGCGTACTGAAGATGAAAAGAAGATTTTGGTAAATATTGAGAAAGCAGCTGGTTTAATATTTGTTCTCCGATATTTCCGCGCAATTTTGGACTTGTCAAAAATTCCTGAAGCTCTTTCATGCCTCGTCCTATTTCGCTCATCTCCCCGATATTTTTTTGTACTGCAGAAATGACTCTAGCCGCATTGTCTAGCCTTTCGTTCATGGCTTTTGAATTTTCCGAAAGCGTGCTGTTAACCGTTTTTGTATTTGTATCCATGCTTTGCTGCATGCTTTTAAGCCACTCGAGAAGTGTTTGGTCTTGAGGTTTGTTCAAACGCTTATTAATAAGATAAATTACAATCCCAAATCCGAGTATTAAAATCGAGGCAATTACGAGCAGGTCTGTGTTCATGAGTAGTATATTTTAGCACACAAGGTCTAGGGATTTATTTCTATTCCATTTGCATCTTTGATAAAGAAATCTATACCGTCTGAAATCAATTTTAAGTAGCCAGCATTATCTATTTTAGTTTTGTATTGATCTGAATATTTCCACATACCTAGGTGAATAAGCAAATTTCCGATTAATCCCGCATGTGTTACTACAAGCACTGTTTTATTCGGGTATCCGACTGCAACTTCTCTTAAAAAGCGAATAAATCTATTAATTACTTCCTCATCACTTTCCGATGTAGGATATTTATATTTTTTCTTTTCTTCATCTGGTAACGATTCAAACTCGTTTAGGTAATTTTTAAGCTCATTTTGAAAAATTGTATATTCTTTTCCGGAATACTTACCAAAATCTTTTTCTCGTAGTAATTTTGTTGTTTTTATTGCAAGGTTTCTTTCTTCTGTAATTATTTTTGCAGTATTATGTGCACGTCTAAGATCCGAGGAAAAAACTTCATCAAAATTTATTTTTTGTAATTTTTTTGCAGTCTGCCTAGCTTGATCTATCCCATTTTGTGTTAGCGGAGAATCTTTGTGACCTTGAATCATTTTTTTTGTATTCCATTCGGTTTCCCCATGCCGCGTAATATAAATAGTGCAATACCGGGTAATATTTTTCACGATGTAATTATAGCGGTTTTCTCGATAGCTTTGTATAGGACAGTTCCGAGACTGACCATAACCCATTTGACTCGTTTCACTCGCTCAGGGCAGGCGTTTTTTCTATAACCTTGTACAATACAATCCCGAGAGAAACCATTACATTCAAGCTTGTGTTGATTCCAAACATTGGTAGTTCGACAATTGTATCGCAAAGTTTGAGCACTTCTTTTGAAATTCCATCTGTTTCATTTCCGACAACAAGCGCGATGGGAAGTTTGTAATCAAATTGTTCAAAAGGTACGCTTTTCTCATCCTGCTCGATTCCTACAACATTCAAATTTTCAATTTTCAATTTTAAATTTTCAATTGCTTCAACTGCAGTTGAAGCATATTCCCAATCAACCCATTGCCATGTATTAATTGATGCTTTTTTAATTCTTGTATTCGGTGGGGATTCTGTCGTGCCGCATAAGAAAACTTTTTTTGCAGCAACCGCATCTGCAAGGCGAAAAATCGCACCAACATTATATGTATCCAAAACATCATCCAGAATGATATATATATCGTTACGTTTAATTTTTTTAACAACTTCGAGGTCAGGTTCAGTTGTTCGTAATATTGCTGGTTTGAGTTTCATTCTTTTCCTCCTTTGCTCCTGTCTCTTTCATGAGTTGCTCCTTTGTCCAGACTGCGAATGTACAATTCGGATAATTTTGGCAACCAAAAAAAGGTCTTCCTGTTCTTGTTTTTTTCACAATAACTTTAGCACCGTCTTTTGGACAAAGGACGCCGGAGTCTTCAATAATAGATTCTTTATAAGTGCATTTTGGAAAATTATTACAAGCATAAAATTTTCCGAATTTTCCATGACGTACTACAATATCTCCACCATCAAGAGGACAAATTTTACCTGTTTTTTCTTGCGCAAGTGCGATTTTTTCCGTTCCCTCCGCTTTTTTAAGATCTTCTTCAAAAGGCTTATAGAATTTTCTTATCATACCAACCCATTCAAGTTTTCCAAGTGCAATATTGTCAAATTCATCCTCCATTGTTGCGGTAAAAGGTATGTCATCAATATCTGAAAAATTTTTGACAAGAAAATTACTTACTGCTGTACCGATAGTTGTTGGTACAAACCTTCCTTCCTGTTTTTCTACATAGAAGCGGGCCGTAATCGTTGAAATAATTGGAGCATAAGTAGATGGACGTCCGATTCCATGTTTCTCAAGAGATCCAATAAGCGACGCTTCATTATAGCGGGGTGGAGGATTTGTTATATGTTCTGATAAGCGTATTTCTAAAAGATTAAGTTTTTCATTGAGAATAAGAGTTGGAAGCATTTGTTCCTTTTCCTCATACAGCCATACTTTTAAAAACCCGGGAAATTTGAGAGTATTTCCATTTGCCCCAAAAAGATATTTCTTGTTATTTTCAATTTCGGCTTCAACTTTTGTTGATAAAAATATGGCGTCTGACATTTGTGTTGCAACAGCCCTTTTGTATATAAGAGAATAAAGTCTGGCAAAGTCGCGTCCCAGACGAAGAGATATCTCGTCATCTTTTTGGAAAACATTTGTTGGGCGAATTGCTTCGTGCGCTTCTTGAGCAAGCTTGGATTTGGTTTTAAAAACTTTTGGAGCAGAAGAAAGGAATTTTTTCCCGTACTCTTTTTCAATAAAGTTTCGCGCTTCAGAAATAAAATCACTTGAAAGACTAAGAGAATCGGTTCTGTGATATGTAATAAATCCTTCCTCGTAAAGTCTTTGTGCAACACTCATTGTTTTTCGGCTTGGAAAATTAAGCCTTCGGGATGCTTCCTGTTGCATAGATGATGTTGTAAGCGGTGGGCTGGCGGATCTTTTTGTTTCCTTCTGAGAAATATCGGTTATGACGAATAATTTTGTTTCCAATTCAGTTTTTATTTTTTCTGCATCAAGATTTGATAGTTGTGTTTGAGCGTATTTATATTCACCGTCGTATAATTTTAAAACCTGTGTTTTTTCAACGGGCTCGCCATTTATTTTTACTAATTCAAACTCAATTGGAGTCTTATCGCCCTTTTTTATAGCGATAACAAAAACACGATGAAACTGTTTTCCGGAAAATTTCCCAATTTCATTTTCTCTTTCTACGATAAGGCGTAGGGTAATAGATTGGACACGTCCTGCTGATAATTTTCTTTTAATTTTTTTCCAAAGAAGAGGGGATAATTTGTATCCTACAATTCTATCCAAAACTCTTCGGGCTGTTTGCGCCCAGACCAGATTTATATCAATTTCTTTCGGGTGTTCCAGGGCTTGTGAAATTGCTTTTGGAGTAATTTCATGAAAAACAATTCTTGAGAATTTTGCGTCTTTTTTTGCGTCTTTTTTAAGAACCTCGTATAAATGGTGTGCAATTGCTTCTCCTTCGCGGTCAGGGTCTGTTGCAAGAATTATTTTTTTAGCATCTTTTACTTTTTGCTTGAGTGCAGAAATTATTTTCTTTTTATCAGTTGGGATAATATATTTTGGCGCAAAATCGTGTTCTATATCAACGCCAAACTCACCTTTGGGTAAATCCCTGATATGTCCGAGTGAAGCCTGGATATCATACTTCCCTCCAAGAAATTTGGTTAGCGTACGTGCCTTAGTAGGAGACTCAACTAAAATTAAATTTGTCATAATATAAAAAACAGTATATCAGACCCGCCTAGTTTTACCACTCGCCTTTTCATCCGCCATCTGGCGGAACGGCTCGTGGAGCAACCACCGGCGGACAAGCACAAGTTAAGGATTGTACTTGAATAAAACTTATTTTGCAAGAAGTTCAGACAAAATATAAATCTGGCATGGCATCAATTTTTCGCCAATTTACAGGTTTGTAATTCATAAGCGCATATGCGCCGATCATCGCAGCGTTGTCGGTGCAATATGTTTTTTTCGGCGAAAAAACATTAATTTTCAATTTTAAATTTTCAATTTTCAATTTAAATTCATTCATTAGAGTTTCGTTTGCGCTTACGCCGCCACCAAGCAGAATAGTGTTAGTATTGTATAATTCTGCTGCTCGAACAGTTTTTTTGACCAAAACATCAACAACTGCTTTTTGAACCGCAAAACAGACCTCATTTTTTATCTGTTCGTTTATTTCCTGATTCTTTTGAATAAACCTCATTGCTTCAGTTTTTAGACCTGAAAAAGAGAAATCAAAATCGTCTGAATTTAGAAGCGGACTTTTAAATTTAATAGATGGTTTTGTGATTTTTTTTGCTCTTTCTTCGATTTCCGGACCTGCAGGATACGCAAGATTTAGTAATCGGCCGATTTTATCAATCGCCTCCCCTGCGGCGTCGTCGCGTGTTCCGCCAAGCCATTTATAATTGTTTATAGACTTAAAATACAGAAGATCTGTGTGACCACCAGAAACAATTAAACCTATGTATGGATAGGGATTAGTGGGTAGGGAATAGGGAATAGATGTTTGGGGAGAAATAAAATTCGCGTATATGTGGGCGAGGAGATGATGGACCGGAATAATAGGTTTGTTAAAAGCAAAAGATAATGTTTTTGCAGTCTCAACTCCGACAAGAAGAGACCCGATAAGTCCCGGTCCATGCGTTACGGCAATAGCATCAATTTCTTTTTTCAATATTATTCGTGCTTCTTCCCATGATTCTTGATTCACGATTCTTGATTTACATAATGCTTTAATAATTGTCGGTATAATATATTTCACCTGTTCGCGTGCGGCATTTTCAGGAATTATTCCTCCGGTTGCGGCATGAATCGCAAGAGATGTTGCTGTTATATTTGATAAAACCTTAATTGTTGTTTTATTCTTTTCAATAACTGCAGCTCCTGTTTCGTCACAAGAGGATTCAATTGCGAGGATTCTCATGAATTTTAAAACATAAAAAAATTACTTTATGCCTTTGAGTTCTATTTTATCTCCAATCTTTAAATTATTTTTAGAAGCTGTTCCGCCATTTACTTCCAGAACATAATTACCCGGTGATTTTGGTTTGTAAACAGAAAGCTCGGAATTTATATTTTGAGGAGGAAGAGTATTTTCAAAAAGATCAACAACTGTTGAGTCATCAATAAAAATTATATCAATTGGAAATTTCATGTCTTTCATCCAAAAAGAGTAATAATCTTTTTTATTAAAGACAAAAAGCATACCTGTATTTTGTTCAAGACTATCTTTACCGGATAAGCCTTTTATTCTATCCTTATCAGATCTTGCTACAGAAAGATTAAATATTTTTCCGTTGATTGTGGCCGTTGGTGTAGTTTTAAAAAGACTGGTTGGCAGAAAAGACCCGCCGCGCATTGCGGCAAATGCAAGAATAGCGACAATCAAAAGTGCATAAACTAAGAAAATTCGTTTCATAAAAATTACCTCAAAATTTGCTTGACAAGCGAGCTGGTGGAGTATTTTTTTTGTCTTTTGATAACTTCAATTATTTTTCCACCTACTGCTTTTGCATGATCTTTTTTCTTTGAAAAAAGCATGTCATTTTTTGTAACTGCAATTATATCAGGTTCTATCTTTTTAACAAGCAATCGGTATTCTTCATCTGTTTTTAATAAAGGAATAGGAATGATAAAATCTACAAAAGATACGGTTGAAAGAATTTTTGCTCTATTTTCTTGGGAGTTAACAGGTCTATCTTTGCCTTTTAATTTTCGTACTGCTGAATCGCCTTCAAGTAATATTATAAGAATATCCCCTTCACTTTTTGCTTTTTTAAGAAATTCAATGTGTCCTGTGTGTAAAATATCAAAGCAACCACCTGCTAAGACAATAATAGCTTCTTTCTTCTTTATTTTTTTAATTTCTTTCTGAAAATCATTGAAGTCTAATGTTTTATTCATTCTTATTACTTAAATTTTCAAATATTATTCTTTTGTTCCTTTTAGAAATACAGATTGCCATGGAGCATAATTGGATATGTAATTTTCTGAAATTATTACATTTCCGTTTTTGGTAACAGTTCGCCAAAATGTTGCTTTTGCGCCTGGTGCTTCAAAATCCACTTGTCTTACTTCTCCTTTCGGTAGAGTAGGGTCGTCTTGATAACGGGGTGGTGGCGGTGGGGATTGATTAGTAATAACAGGTTTTGTGATGGTTACTTCTCTATTGTCCCTTTTACCGTAAAGGGTAAATCGTAAGGTAAGATTTGTAGGATCAACGTAGCTTTGTATAAGAATATATGCTCCGGTATCGTTTTTGAATTTTAAATCTATATTTGGGACAAAAACAGTTGCGTCAAGTCCCGGAGGAGAATCCTGTTCATAATACCCAACGCGGTATGCATGGGCGTGTCTTTCGGTAATTGGAAGGCCGGCATTAAGTATTGCGCGAAAAAGAGTTGTTGATACTTGGCAAACTCCACCACCATCCCCCAAAATTGTCTTTCCGTCTTTTATAACATAAGCTTCTTTATATCCTGTATATTTTGAAATGTCTCCTAGTGCTTGGGCGAATGAAAAAGTTTCATTTGGAGCAACAAGAACTCCATTTATTCTCGAAGCGGCAAGAGATATATTGTATACTCTATTTTGAATTGAATGTTGGAATTGCGAATTTCCTTGTCCTATTTCCTCAACAATTCCTAGAGTGTTTGCCTTTTCAGTCGTTACTTGAGGCTTTAAAATTTTAACCGGTATTTTAATTCCTATTATTTTTGAATTTTTATTTTGAATAACTTCTTCTTGTTTTTCGCTAACTTTTTTTATAAGCGCGTCATAATCTATCGTTTTTCCCTCGCTGGATTGCCTAAAAGCTACCACGCGTTTATTTTCAACAGTAAATAGGGCGTCAACAGGTTCTGTATAAACTTTTTTGTCAAGGTCTGCAAGCGTTGTATTTAATATTACCGGATCAAAAGTATGTGATTGTTTTAGAAAAGTTCCGTAAGTATATGAAGATAGAATAAGGTAAATATTTGAAAGGATATTGTTGCTTTTACCAAGACTTTCTGCCTGCTCGGCAATAAGATTTGAATCATAACCTATTTTTAAATCACGCGCAGAAATTGTTGCAACAAAATCATCCAAAGTTAATACAAATAAGCTTTTTTCAAATTCTTTATTTCTTGTGTTGAATAGTTCTTTTACCTCTTCTTCTGTTTTTCCTCCTACATAAGTGTTGCCGATAAAAACCCCAGGAATTACCTTTCCTTGGTATCTATATTGAAAGATTGCAATTAGTATTCCTCCAAGAAGTAAAGCTGCAATAAAAAAACCAACTACAAACCAAAAACTTGAAGTGGCGATTCGAAATGCATGCTTTTTTCGAAAAATTTTTCTTAAGCTTTTTTTTGATGGATAAAATTTTTTCGGCATATAATTTATGGCGTTGGATTTTTACCTGGTTTATTATTATACTATACTTAGTTACGCATAAGTTATGGATGAAAATATTCCGCAAAATCCAGATTACCCAACTCTTGAGGCAGAAGAGAGTGAAGCTGATGGTAATTATAACAAAAAGAAAATAATAAGTATTGTAATTGGCGGGGTTATTGTTGTTTTTCTTCTCATTCTTGTTATAGCTTTAATTCTTATCTTGCCTAAGTTTTTTCAAAAGAAAAATGAAAAAGTTGAATTGACCTATTGGGGCGTATGGGAAAACTCGGCAGTAATTTCTGAAGTAATACAAGATTTTACAAAGGAACATCCTGATATAAAGATAAAATATGAAGATCAAAATATTAAAGTCATTGGGAAATATATTGATAGAATTTCAGCCCAATCTCCTGATATATATCGTTACCACAACAGTTGGGTAACAGAACTTTTGGGAAGAGGACTTCTTGCGCCTTTTCCTCAGGACGTTGTGAAAACAACTGAGCTTGAAATACAATATTACG
>Ga0210044_10000531_pt1 | contig 57702 bp, 54 predicted proteins | sample CryGey13umfilter_2_FD_183959 | JGI IMG/M metagenome (GOLD analysis project Ga0210044, IMG submission 183959) | Groundwater microbial communities from aquifer in Utah, USA - Crystal Geyser 4/9/14 3 um filter (SPAdes) (version 2) | ecosystem: Environmental > Aquatic > Deep subsurface >...
TAGCCACTAATCTTTCTGATTTGAAAGAAAGATTATGGTTCGATAATTCAATTTTGAATTCGCGGATGCATATCATATTGTAACATTGGAGAATGATTGTATTTAGTTGTTATTATATGAAATTATTTGATCTGGAATCAATAGTTATTCCCATATAGCATACATTACAGCGCAACCTACACATGTTTTCTCAAAATTGATTTTTATTAAATTACAAGGGAAATGGACATCATGCCTGTAACTAATACGGAACATATGTTTAAGACAACACACACCCCATCTGACGAGATAGATCGTATACATAAATTTGGTATATTAGGTAGCGTTATGATGAGTGGAGCAACAGTTGGAGGTTGTATGGGAGCAACAATTAGTGAGACTAGTATCGCATGGATTCCTTGTTTGCTGGTTTCGTACTGCTTGAAGCGAAGGACATACCCAAGGACATATCCCAGGAAATAGATCGTAGAACGACATGAAAAATTACTCAACGTGTATAATACGTTGAGTAATTTCGATGGGAATAACTGTTGATTCCAGATCGAATAATATGTTCCCTTTCAATATTTACGGAATATAAAAGAATTTACCTAATCATAAATGCATAGTAATAGCAACACATATATACCATCGGATACTTTCCTTGATAGATTACTTTCAACCAAAGGAATAGCAATTACATGTCTAATTGCCGCAGTAATCGCTGGAATAGTAATTCTTATAGTATACTTAGTAGAGCGTAAAAAGAATAAACATCGAGGTCCGCCGCTCCCACCTCCCCCATCTCCCCCATCTCCCACTCCACATTGTTGGTCCCCGACGACAATCCCAACGTCTAAGTATCAACTACAGAGTACGTCCAACACTGACATACTAGGTGCTACTCGCAACACAGTAATCGATATTATCGGGCTTACGGTCACGAATAGTACTATTGCGATTCCAGCAGGATCACAGGGTCTGTATTTATTGACCTACAGTGTAGTAGGAAATTCAACTCCAGGTTTGAATATTATAGTTACGGGTACAACAAACGTGACAGGTCCACCAGTGATTAACAAGAACGCGAATGGAATAGCAAACTTAAATTCAACATCCGCCGTGTTTATGGTCTACTACTACTTCTTTCTTACAGATCCAACAAAAAGTGGGTTGATAACATTTAGTGCTGCAAAGTTGCCAGATGGTATCAAGACTGGAGATCTCCAAATCACTCAAGTAAATAGCGGTATTTCCACTATTATTCCCACACCTTCGCATTGTTCGAAGGAAATCTTCACATCTAAGTATCAGCTACAAAGTGTGTCCAACACTTCCGTATTAGGTGATGCTCGCGTAACAGTAATCGATATTATCGGGCCTGTGATCAGTAATAGTACTATTGCGATTCCAGCGGGATTACAGGGCCTGTATTTATTGACCTACAGTGTAGTAGGAAATTCAACTCCAAATTTAAATATTATAGTTACGGGTACGAAAAACGTGACAGGTCCACCAGTGATTAACAAGAATGCGAACGGAATAGCAACCACGGATTCAACATCCACCACGTTTATGCTCAACTTTTACTTCTATCTTACAGATCCAACAAAAGGTGGGTTGATAACATTTAGTGGTGCAACATTGCCAGACGGTATCCAGACTGGAGATCTCCAAATCACTCAGGTAAATAGCTTGATCATGTAACTCGGTCACACGATATCGCTAAAGAACAACTTGATCTCTATATGAATATCTCACATATCTCACATATCTCTTCACTATTCAAGAAGTTCTTGAATAGTATCCTTTAACTTCGTCAAATATACTTCTCTTAGATTTCCCGTTCAGAATTTTACATCTCTATTTCTTGTGCCAATCCTTGTAAAGCGATGCTCAGATTTTTTGCCTGATTATGATTACGAAGTATAGCGGTGAGTACTCCTGTATGTACAACTCGTTCAATAATATCAGAACTCTTTTGAGAAATCCTATTAATTCTGCCTCTTATCTGTTCACGGCTTGCATTGTTGCTAGGATAGACTCCCGTTGTCATTGCAGAAAGACGTGTTAATGTGTATCCCTCTGGTCTTCTGATTGTTACAATCACGATTTTGTAGTCAGGGACTTTGCCTTCTTCAACTGCCTCATCTGTGAGATGAATGCTTTCTCCACTCTCTAACATGAATATATCATCTTTGTCTACCCCTTCGTTAATGAACATCTCATATAGTTTCTTTTGATGTTTTGCGTCCTTCCCAACTGTCATGACACCTCTACCTTCATGTACCAATTCTCGTGTGGTTTTCACTATCTCACGGTCGGAAGCATTATAGCAGATCTCAGTAGCTTCGGCCCATTCATTATTAGATGGATTTGAGTTGCTTCCTCCTAGAGCTGGTGGCACAAGTTGAAAGTATCTCTTCTCTTCTTTCTTATTCAATGGCGCAATTATTTCATCTTCTACGACCTTTACCCCCGTATTGAACCGCTTAGCGACCATAGAAGACGCTGCAACCCAGAAGTTTTTGGTATTAACCTCATACGGAACAATCTGTTCGAGCCATCCAATGAGCTTGTATGTGTGTGAATCAATAACAGGGGTTCCAGTCAGTACAACGAAATCTCGAGAAAGATGGGCAAGTTCCAGGGCGACACTTGTACGCTTAGTCTCGTTAAGAGTTTTATGAACTTCATCTACAACGAAGAACATCTCGGGAGCAATTCTCATCATCGTCTCTTCACACCTTCTAAGATGGTCGTGCTCGATGAGATTTATAGCAAACGGAATTGGCTCGCACGTCTGGGAAATCTGTATATTTTCCTGTTCATATGTCGTTTTTCTCTTCTTGATGTCTGCAAGAGGTATGATTAGGTTGATGGGGATCCGAAATTGTTTAATTTCATTGATTATGCTTTTGATTGCTGATTCTGGTAAAGTGTATACGATATATGACGGGAGCTTGCCTGTTTCTTTCAACCACTGGAGAAAGCTCAGTACGCAATATGTTTTTCCGCTCCCGACTACCATCCAGAGCATGTTCCCTTTCATGCCTGACTTAAAATTGTGAGTCATATCAGCAACAACATCCTTCTGGTGCTGCCACATATCACGTTTCTTATCCTTGAACTTAACTTCTTTCCACCCATCTCCCTCTATTTTTCCACTGGCCATCATCCTTGAGATTTTATCTTTTACTATCCATAGGAGAGGACCTATTGGTACTGTGAATCGTGAAGGTTTGAACTCGGCTGGTGCGATTGCGGCAGGGTATAGGGATGAGAGGTGAAGAATGAATTGATAGGCTGGAACATCTTCAAGTAGGACAGCATGATATGTCCCACCACCATCTCTGCTGATTCTATTCATCTCGATGTTGTAGCCAAACGTTGAGAGATATACTAGTGCACGTCGGATAATTGATTTATCCGTAGTTTTAACTAATTCTTCTAGTTTCTGATCAGCTCCTTCTTCTACACCTATGCCGACTTTGACTAGCGTTGATTCGATGCTATATGGGAGAAGTGGTTTGTGAAGAGGAAGAGAAAGACGGAGGTGTTTTGCTTGTTCCCATGGAAATGTTTTCCCTCCTTTCCTTACTGCGTAATATGATACATTATCTCCATCCTCTTCATCGCCTTCGATCAGTACAATCTTAGCGTCTTCCAATGTAGGTGATGGAGGGTGTGCTTTATTAAGAGGGAGACCACTCTTCAGTCTCTGTTTCGCGATAGTAATTGCTGCTTCTTCAGCTTCTGCCGAAAGAGGATCGTGTGACATGTTTCTTGACGGTCTTCGAATCACAACCAAATTGAGAGGATCATCTCCAGATAGAGTCACAAGCATTGCTGGATGTTTCGGCGGTTTTACTTCGATTGCTCCAACAAGTCCTGCGATCCAGGCATCGTTCAAAGTATAATCAACCTCGTACCTTCCTTTTAATTCTTTGCGTCGTTTATGTTTCCTCTGTAAGGCGACAAGGTAAAGATATTGTGCACTTCTTATTTCTTCTATATTCTCTTCGAATGTTGCGAAGTTAAGGTGTCGACGTCGTGGATTCACTCCAGATGAGTTGTCCCACATATATCCGAACAATGGTCCGAATGGTCTATTTGTATTTGTTTTGCATATCTTATATACGAAAGAAGGTGAGAAATAGTGTATAACTTGCGGTGCCCAATGGTGGTCAACACAGTGCGATATAGGCATTACCTCCGGTGTCGCTTTCGCAATCTGCATTTTCCAGTTTCCCTGGTCTCGCGCCCATCCTCTCGCTAATCCTAGGTCATAAGGGAATGATCGGATTTCATCTAAGACTGCGGATGCATTTTCGAGTACTGTATTATCCGGAGAAAGAACATATGGTTTAGCTGTTGATTCTCCTCGGTGGTCTACTTTGACGGCCTGTTTTTCTTGCCATGCATCTACAGCTATCCGCAACCAGTATTCAAGTAGCGCAGTATCCGGCTTCCATGTGCGAACTCTCTGTGCTAGTAAAGAGCCAGATAACATTGAGAGAAGGGCCTGGTCTCCATTTGGAACAAACGAATCTTCGTAAATTGTGACTGCTACTCTCTTTGCCATTGACTCAATACCTGTCACATATCTCTGGATATCTGGGACGAATGCTCCGGGATGTATCGCGAGGAGCGCTAGACATCCAACAAGTGCTGACTGAGCATCTACATAATTGTCTTTCTCCAAGATTACGTATGTAGGGCGGAATCTTATGATTTTCTGAAGTAGTGACTTAAACGCAGCGCCAGTGAAGTTGCGAGTTGCATGACGAATTTGGTCCATATTGGTTGGGTAGACAGCGTCGACAATTGCGTCTACTTCGGTGTTGTTGAACATAGATCTGTTCGAAAGAAGTCCGATACTTTGTGAACTTGCCCTAAGCCAAGTTGTCTCTTTCTTCTTGACCTGCTTCTTCACTGTCTTTGTCACGCCAGACACTACAAAGATATGATCATTTTCATCAGCCTTTCCTTCTTTTAGCACTACCCCTCGTTGGATATCTAGAGTTATATTTTTACACGAGGATGTTACTTGGTAATCAATTGCAAGTTTCCAGAAAGATCTGATAAGGATCAGAGTATGTCTCCTCGCTTGAGTTCCTGCTTTTCCTGGGATCATCCCCTCAATTTCATCGAACGTCCAAAATCCGTCTGGTGATTCGGGATTACCTTGCATAAGAGTATCCAATTCATGTTCCGAAAGCTTTGTCACAAAATCACCTGTGCCTGGTTGTATCAACTCTATTCTGGATCCTTCTTCACCAATAGAGTTTTCATTTGAAGCTTCGTGAATATTTAGCCATAGTTCTCTTGCAGGTAGGCTCATCTTTGTGAAGAAGGGTACCGAACCAAGTTTTACTAGAAACTTGTGCCATAAATCTGGATAATATCTCAATCCATCTAATGATCGTTTTTGGGGCGGTACGTTGTGATTGTGAATACGCATCACAGCTCCTTTTGTTGATTTGCTGCTTCCTACAAGGATATCTCCGATTCTGGCTCCGGTGAGAGATACTGAGAAGTCCGCTAATTGTCCTTCTACTTTCCTCTGTCCTTTGTCCTTAAGATCAAGTGATCTTCCTTTTTCATCGAGACCGAGATCTTTCAACGCTTTCCTCGCTAGATCATGATGACTGCCTGGTTGTATGAGTGCGTATGCTGAGATATATCCAAATAGAGCTCTATATTTATTGTCAAGATGCTTAAGGATGATTGGATCACCGTCTTTGATATACTCTTGTATAGCTTTTATCCCAGTCATTTGTCTTAACATAGGAAATTAGTAACAAATTTCAAATTATAGAATGGTATTGCTCTGATAAGTCAGCACGGAACTCCCTCCATTCCGAAGAGCTGATTAACACTAGGTTATTGTCGCTGAATGTATCATAAATATTTTCGAGTTCGTTACAAATTCTTAGATACGTACATTTTCAGCATATCATTTTTCATGTCTTATTTCTTTTGATTGTCATTTTTTCCATTTTGATAAATGGTAAATATTAACACTCATAGTATTGGTACATTTCAAGCAAACGTTGGTAAGATGAGCAGCACATTCAGTATGTATATGTCTTATGTTATGGCAGTCATTCTTATCCTTCTCGCAATAGGTCTCATAATTTATGGGTCGATGAATGTCTCTACAGGTGGATCCGGATTCTCCTGCCCTTGTGCTATACCAGGCGAGGAGTGCAAAAACGGTGCGTGCAAGACCAAACCAAAACGACGATTATGGCTAATAGGAGTTGCGGCAGGTATTATAGTATTTGCTATTCTTATTATTGTATTTGCGAGATGGTGGAGAGGAGAAACACATAGAAATCGAACAGCTGCTCAAATTGGTGGGACTCTCGCAGAAATCGGTGTAGTACGTGATATACTGGGAATTAACCGGAACTATTAAAATGACCTCGAACAATATTGACAGTAATATGTGCTAATAATTTATAAAAAAAAATAGTAATCTGTTTAAGTAAATGAAGTACAGTGGGAAGAGTATACAAACTATGAAATCGCACGTTCACCCAGCTCAGCGGCTAAGTAAGGCTGCTATTGAGTCCATACGAGATTACTTGCAGTTTGTTGCTGAGGTAGTGGCAAAAGGGGAACGATTTCCTGGTTCACTGCAAGCTCCAGCAAATATGGAGGCGAAGAAAGTTATAGCAAAAGGGAAAAAAAATACCTTAAACAATAAGGTCGTTGGATCGCTACTCGGTCCTGCAGCAACAGAAAACAGTATCGAAGGTACTGCCCGTGTTGAATATATTGGCTATGAACTACTCGAACTTGGTGGCTATGCTGCACGTGATAACAAGAGAGTTACAATACAACCTTCCGATCTAGCTATAGCAATCAAGAATGATCCAGATTTAAGAACCCTTTTCGCACCACTTACAAGCACTGAAAAACATGGGAGCAATAGGAAAAGTTATAGGACCAGTGTAAGTCGTCGGAAGAGTAGAAAATCGAGTAGGAGGAGTAGGAGGAGTAGGAAATCGAGTAGGAGGAGTAGGAGGAGTAGGAGGAGTAGGAAATCGAGTAGGAGGAGTAGGAAATCGAGTAGGAAATCAAGTAGGAAATCGAGTAGGAAGAAGAGTAGGAAGAGTAGGAAGAGTAGGAAGAGTAGGAAGAGTAGGAAGAGTAGGAAGAGTAGGAAATCGAGTAGGAAGAGTAGCAGGAGAAAGAGTAGGAAGAGTAGGAAGAGTAGTAGAAAGAGTAGGAAGAGTAGGAAAAGTAGGAAAAGTAGGAAAAGTAGGAAGAGTAGGAAAAGTAGGAAGAGTAGGAAAAGTAGGAAGAGTAGGAAAAGTAGGAAGAGTAGGAGGGTAAACCATCAGTAATTGACGTAACAATAGTGAGTATTATGAAGACGCATTCTTATCCTTATCGCAATAGGGTCGATGAATGTCTCTATAGGTGATACGGATTCTCCTGTCCTTGTAATATAGTATTTGCTATTCTTATTATTGTATTTGCGAGATGATGGGGAGATACACATAGGAATCGAACAGCTGCTCAAATAGTTCTAATTAATGTAATATTTTGTTTAAGTAAATGAAGTACAGCGCGGAAAATATAAAACGCATAGCTCGCGGGAGCAATAGGAAGAGTAGGAAATCGAGTAGGAGGAGGAGTAGGGGGAGTGGGACGAGTAGGAAGAGTAGGAAGAGTAGGAAGAGTAGCAGGAGAAAGAGTAGGAAGAGTAGGAAAAGTAGGAAGACTAGGAAGAGTAGCAGGAGAAAGAGTAGGAAGAGTAGGAAGAGTAGGAAGAGTAGGAAGAGTAGGAAGAGTAGGAAGAGTAGGAAGAGTAGGAAGAGTAGGAAGAGTAGAAAGAGTAGAAAGAGTAGGAAGAGTAGGAAGAGTAGGAAGAGTAGGAAGAGTAGGAAGATGCGGACGTTCCATGTTCAAACTGAGTTGAATCTGGCCAAAACACCTAAAGAAAGAAGAAACTGGAAGGAATCACGATACAAGAAGGAGATGCAAGCACATTTCCTTCCGCGTTGTTACCCTAAGCGAGGGAATACATGGAAGTCAGCGTTTAAAGCGGCAGAAGGTGATCCAGATTGCGTAGATTGGTCATCATAATTGAATGAAAAGGTCAAAACTATTTCCAATTATTCTCCACATAATTGAAAATTATTCATAAAGAATTAGATTACAAGTAGTATGGAAGTACAAACGAACGAAGCTATGAGCTATACTGATAGCTTATTGACAGTATCCACAGATCTGGCATTGGTTCAACAAGAAAATGCTGAGAGGGTCGATCACATTATTAGGAAAGTGATAGATAAAGATATTGTATCTGACGAGACACGTACATGTATGAGAAGACTGGAACCACAGTATAAGCAGGCTACGATGAACATATGTCTCTTAGGTCATGTTGCTCACGGTAAATCGACGATCACGAAGCAGCTTACAGGAGTTGTAACTGGTAAACATTCAAATGAGAAGAAGCGAAACTGTACGATAAGTTTGGGATACGCTAGCTTCAAGATATATCAGTGTAGTCAGTGCAATGAGTACGCATATGGTCCTTCTTCTGAGATTGGTAAGGTATGCGATGTCTGTGGTATCCCTACAGTACAGGTGCGGCACATCGCGCTCGTGGACGTGCCTGGTCACGAAGCGCTTATATCCACTATGATTAATGGAGCGGCAATCGTGAATAATGCTATACTTGTTGCTTCAGCGAACGAGGAATGTCCTTCACCTCAAACTACTGAGCATATGATGGCGGCTGAGCTTCTTGGGATTGAGAATTACATCAAAGTCCAAAATAAGCTGGATCTTGTGAAGAGTAAGGATGATGCTCTTGTTCATGCTGCAGCTTTTCAGAAGTTTACAGAGAACAGTCTTGCGGCTAGTGCCCCACTTATTCCTGTAGTTGCACACACAGGGGTAAATATGCTAGCGCTCGTAGAGGAGATTGTGACGTGTTTTCCAGAACCTGATCCAGATCTCGTAGCGGATTTACGTTTCTCGATTGTTCGAACGTTCAAGATTGCGAGTGATATCATGAATCTCCAAGGAGGCGTAATAGGTGGTTCTATCTCTCAAGGTATTGCAAAGAAAGGAGATATCATTGAGATTCGCCCTGGGATATGTAGGGATCTTGATGGGAATTCAAATTGGATATGTTATCCTCTCTTCACGCGAATTCAGTCTTTGAAGTGTTGTGATGAGAATCTTGAGTTTGCAGTGCCAGGTGGATTAATAGGAATGCAGACTGACTTGGATCCATCTCTGTGCATATGCGACAAACTAGTAGGTCAAATCGCTGGAGTTCCAGGTAGTCTTCCACCCGTTTTGTCAAACCTTGCGGTTCGATACCAGATATTGAAAAGAATCACGGATGAAGCGCCGTATAAGCCCAAGAAACATGATAATATATTTTTGCATGTTGGTGCTCACCGCGTCGGGGCCAAAATTCGGAAGGTCGATAAAGAGAGATCAATTATTTTGTTTCAGTTGGATTCGCCTGTATGTTGTGACGAAGTGGATCAGATTGTGACTGTTTTCGTGAAGAGGCGTCTGGTAGGATACGGGAAGACGACTTGTGGGAAGGCTATCCCGATCGGTGAACAGCCTGATTTAACAGAACTACAAGGTGCACCCGGTATCCAGCCAGAACTAATAGATGTAGATGATGAGGAAGTTGGAGATGAAGAAGTTGGAGATGAAGAAGTTGGAGAAGTTGGAGATGGAGAAGTTGGAGATGAAGTTGGGGAAGAAGTTGGAGATGAAGTTGGGGAAGAAGTTGGGGAAGAAGTTAGGGTGGGAAACGTTGGGGGAGATGAGATATGTTTTGATGGGACTGAGGTTGCTAGCCAATGCCGTTTTTACGTTAACGAATGGCCGGAGCGTGATGACATTGTAACTGTAGTTGTCGAAAGAATGGGGGAACATGGAGCTCATGTTCGGTTACTAGAATATGGGGGGTTACCCGGATTTATACCTCTTACGCAATTAACAAAAAAGAAGTGGGCGAAGAACATAGGGAATCTCGCACGCGCCGGGCAACAGTTTATTTGTTGTGTTATATTAGTAGATCCGAATACAGGACATATTGACTTGACTAAGAGTCGCATAACAAAAGAGGAAATTGACGAGCAGCATGCGAAGTATAAAGAAATGTTGCATATTCATAATGTGCTTGCAAGAGCTGCAGTTATATCATCTCCGGAACCTATAGAGATACTTGGTAAGGTATATGAAGAGATAGTATGGCCTAAGTATGAGCAACACGAGAGTCCTACTGATGCTATACTTTCTATTGAAGAAGAGACATTTTCATCCGTATTTGAATCACCAGATATTGCTTCGATCTTTATGCGCGAAATACAGAGGAGAATTAAAAGACCTGTGTATATAGGGGAAACAATAGTCAAGATTCAGGTAATGAGTCCATTAGGGGTTCATTCTCTTCGTTCTATATTAACTGGACTTAGGGAAGTATGTCATATTGAATCGCATATTGATACAACTAGCCCACCATGTTATAAAATTCAGTTGGAAGCACAGAAGGAAATACTTTCGGAAGAGCTTTGGAAATGCTTGAGATATGTAGAGCGTGAAAGTACATGTTACGGGTGTGTATTTGAGGTTAAAGCATATCCGCACGTTGGTTCTGAGAAACTCGAAGAACCAGAGACAATGGAGATACCATTTGCATCAGGTATGTTACCTTCTCTCCCGCCCCCGTCCCTGAGCGAGAATGCTGCTCAGCAGGTTCGTGATTTGATTTCTTCATACATGTCCACATTGGATGATGGAGATCAGCACAATGATCCGTCTGTAAGTTGCAATATGGTAGACGATATCCAAACACATAACATGTACGATTATTTATTAATGAATGCGTTAGGAGAGAATCCAGGGAAACCTCCTGGAATTCGCCTAAAGGCGCTACAAATACTCATGCGCCCTAAGAAAACTCTGATAGCGAATCTTGGTATTATTTCGGAGCAGATGCACAGACCGCTTGCTCATCTGGTTATGTATATGACTGCGGAGTTACGTACAACTGCATCAGTGAGAGGAGATGGATGTGGATTGGTTCTTAGAGGAAAATTCTCGGCAATGAGATTACAGTCTCTTATAAAGAAGTATACCCTTGACTTCGTGAGATGTGGGTCATGCAAGTCATATTCTACTGAGTTGGAACGTGATTCTAAAATCAGAGTGTATATACAACGATGTCAAATTTGTCATGTGTGTAGAAGCCTCACAAATAATTAGCCATAAATAACATAGAATTGATTTATTTTGATAAGTAACCAGTGACAAATACATGTCACTCTTAATATTGCCTCATGATGTGCTACATCAGATCTGCGACCATCTTGATCTATCTCATCCTTTCTTCACAGCAACACGAGATACGGTTGTTGCTGGAAGTAGGCGTCGGAAACCTGTGACAGAACTTATAACTAAGATGTTAACAGAGAACAGTAGCGCGCATGTTTTTGAATATATACGTAAGAATCAGGATCTTTATAGTAGTATCGAAAAGAGGGACCGTCAGTTTGCTATCTTTGTTCTAGAGTACATGAATACGTCTCAAATATTGTATGGATTCCGATCTCTGTTCGTCCACCTTACACATTATTACACACGTTCTTCACAACGGAATCATCTTATTGATTTACATTACTCTTTTAAGAATATGAAAGATAAGAAACATGATTTCTGGAAGTTACTCAATATGTGTCCTTTATTACAGTTCTACAACTACAAGTGTGGGTCCCTGCCCTCTTCGAAGGGAGTATGTGTCCCAGAGTATATCAGTGAACTTGAGGAAGAAAGTAAATAAATTAGTGATACGAGTTCCTAATTCTCGATTGTATCCTCTACGATTTAAGAAACAAAGGAATATCTCATATTAAAATATATGAGATATTTGTCATTGTTCTCAGGAATAGGAGGTTTTGAGGTTGCCATTCGACGTGTTTTCCCAGACTCCGAATGTATCGGGTATTCAGAGATTAGTGATAAAGCTGTGAAAGTGTACGAGCATCATTTCCCTGGACATTCAAATCTAGGAGATATTCGCGATATAACAGAGGAAATCCTCCAAGAAGTCTTGAAAGACGGTTGTGATTTAATTGTAGGGGGATTCCCCTGCAAGAACTTGAGTAGTATAGCAGGTTTCACTAGTAATCGAACAGGTCTTGATGGAGCGCAATCTGGTCTCTTTTGGGAGATGATGAGGGTGTTCGAGATAGTATTTCGAATTGTAGGGCCTATCGATTTCCTTGTAGAAAATAATGCCAGTATGAGCCAGCTCTCGAGAAGTATCATCCGTAAAGAGTTGAGTAAGTTTAGGGAAACATCTGAAACTGTTATCAACGCGAAAAACATAGGCGTACAATGTAGAAATAGAGTGTATTGGACTAGTTTTCCTGTTGAAGGGAGATTAGAGTGTGTACAGCAGTGGGAAGATGTATTGGAAGACGATGTGGAGAAATATGCCGTCAAAGAGAAAACAGCAATATGCTTAAATAACACGTTAGAGACGCGTAATGCGTCCTATGAACTACGCACAGTGGAGAAACAGGGAAATGGTTTGTATAAAGCGTTAACAACCGAATGTGACGGAGAGATCAAGACAAGATGGCAGTTGGGATTTATTTCTGATACGATGGAGACACAAATATATTCTCCTTATCCAATCCATAAATGCAGGTCTGTTATTACGAGTTCTGGAACAAACAATATCGTATGGGATCGGCGATTTGGCGAGGAGGATGAGTTTCTCATTCGATTCTTCTCTCCAATAGAGATGGAGAGGCTGTTTGGATTTGAAGATGGGTGGACTGAAATAGCCTCTTCTCGAACGGGAAGAGGCACTTTATTAGGTAACTCAGTTGTGATAGGCGTCATTTCACATATACTTTCATCTTTACTCAAGAAGATCGAGGTGATCAATAATTTCACTGCGTAGATTGTAGCGACCAGTTTCAGTTTTCTCCAAGATTTTATACTTATTATGTTTTATGTCCCAACGGGTAAAGTTTGATACCTTAATCCCCAAAGCTTCCAGTTTCGATGATGATATTGAGGCGAAACCGCGGCGAATACATTCATTAATGAGAAGATGTAGTTGCTGTCCATGTTTCTCTTTCCAAATCTCACGTACCTTATCAAGGCTAGTTGTTGATCTCAATCGCACATTCTTCTCTTCATGGACTGCATTGTTTTCGGGGATAATCTCACCTCTTGCAAGTCGTTCGACCTTTAACTGTGCAGCTTCTTCTTCATATCTACCTTTATCGCGGAATACATAGTAATCGATAGCAAACTTGCTTTGCATTGCCTTATCTTCTGCCTTCTTGTTAGGGTTGTCTACTGTTTTGATAGATTCATCATGATTTCCAAGTTCCTTCAAGAAACCTTTCGGTACTCGGTTTTTGAATGTGTCTCTTCTGCTAAGCCACTCCTTCACGCGTATATTTTCTCCACGTTTTTGCATATCTTGTATCTCACGTACGAATTCGTCTGTAAGATTAACTTCTTTCATAAACTGTTTTTGTACAGCTTTGGGAACAACTGCTGTAATTGGAATTGTATCGGAATGGTTTCCAAACAATCGAGCTATCACTTGTGCAGCCTTATCAGACCGCAAATTACGGGCCGTTTGCACGAGGTGCGTAAGGTGCCATCTGGGACCATTATAAGTAGAATAGCTCATGCCCTCATCTGCCTTAAAATAAGCTACAAAAACTATCCTTGGGAATCTGTTCACCCCTCCGTTATTTACGGCCCAGTCAAGAACGTCTGCGGGCAGGATACCCGGAAAGACATGTTCTCCATTACCGCTATCATCGGCGGTTACACCACCAATTGTTATCACTTCGTCTACGAGATCCTGTTTCCAAACACATATACCATTCTGATTGAAAGTCATAACTAACCAGTCTGCATCTCTCGCATCCCCCAACTGCGAATTTGGATTATAAAAGGCACGAAGCAATTCATGTTGTCCTTCATTTGTTCTTTCAGTATGCACAAGCAGTATTATAGGGTGTTTATCTACCTTTCCGTCCCATCGTACCCTATCAAACGGAGAAAGACAAGATAAATCATCCAGAAGCTTGTACGCTGTGCTTTCTTTCTCTTCTGGGCCATAAGCATCCTTCTCAATTCTATATCGTTCTTTGTCACGTTTTGCCATATCTGTAAAGTGCTCCTTGTCATGGATTGAAACGGATTTCCATTTCGTAGCAAGTTCGTTTGTTCTCTCCTTAAAAGAAAGGGGCGGAAGACTGTGGCGTTCGTGTTCACAAAATAATGCATATGCAGATTTTGGTTTCTTAGGAGCATCGCTGTTTTTCACTGGTTCAGGTATGATCTCCCACTGCAATGCTGTAGGTCCACGATAATCACGATGAGACACGTTAAAAAAGACGTTTTTGAGATAGAGTTCTGGTTCTGTTGCGCATACTTTCTCACAAGTTGCAGTAAACACGAATATCTTGAATGCATGTCCTTTCGCTTCATTGACTGCTTCATCATAGATACATTCAGGATCGTGAAGTTCGTCAACATTTTCACTGACTTGCCGGTATCCAGCATTGTTATGGGCTTCGTCAATAAACAACGCGAAGTTCGTTGAGTCTGTAACATATTGGTTGATACGATCAAGATGAGTGTGGTGACGGTAACAAATTATTAGCCGAGGGCGTTTCCCTTCAATAGCCCGTTTGATCTTATCTTCAACTTTAGTAACAGACTTACTATCTTGAAATAAGATCTCTTGATACGGAGTCAGATATTTCTCTTTCACACCTTTTGCTCGCATACTAGATGCAAATGTATCAAATACATTTTGTAATCTATCAATCGCCTGAGTAGCTTGCGGACTATCAGTCACAAGCAGAACACATGTCTTTGCGGCGGCAAGATACACTACCATAATTGATGCAACAAGAAATGTCTTACCACTTTGGAATAAAGCAGTAAGAAGTGATACTCGGTCTTCTGGTGCAATCTCGTCATTCGTGCGTAATTGCTCGATAGAGAAAGCAGGATGATTGATATCATTGCCATTCTTCCGTCCTTCCTCCCACTCTTCCTCAATATATTGTATAGATTTCTGTATCAGACGACGTCTATTTATACTTAGTGAAGACATTGCTCTCATTCACAAAACTAAGATCAAAATTCAATTCTTTCCCTTCAATAACTTGATCAACGAGCGTATTGAAGGGGCAAACACTGTTTATGTTTGGTGTTTTATTGATTCATCTCTCCTATCCAGTATGTGGAGGAATGATTTCATATTTTTCTTATAGTAGAACGTAATGCCCTGTAGAACTTGATATCGTCGCTACCGCATTGTTCGCATGTCCCGTACGTCCAACCTGACATTTCTCCACAGTACATACATTCTTTAATTATTATCTTGCGTATATCGTATTTCGTGTAAGAGGTATTGCTTCTTATTGTGATGATGCACAACTGGTTAAAGAGGCGTATATTCCTGTCTGTATTGGGTTTATGAAGTGTATCGAAAATATGTCTGTCCAGATATTCGTCAACAATTCCCTGAATATTTTCATCGCTATCTGGATGATTTGCAAACGCACAGTATAGTCCCATATATATCCGTTTCCCTTCATCGTTTACTTCACACATATCTCTTTCCGCTGTTACTCACATTCAACAATTCATTTCTCTATAATTTCTCTATAACTCATCCTTTCTTGCTGTGGTTGTGATTGCAGTTCGACAAAGTGGACACTCCCTTTTCTTCAACCTATCATTACATTCAGCGCAAGTACAGAAATGCCCACAGGGAACGAATATCACTTCACTTGCTTCGCAGAGACATAACACACATTCAGGTTCCTCGTATAGTGTTATCTCTTCCAATAGAGCTGCCCTAACCTCTTCATCCTCTAGGATTGTCACTACGTTTTTGGGCACACTGTAGAAAAACTTCTTCCCAGCACTTTCGCAGAATCTCAATGCATCTCTTGGGATCTCATATATCCTCCCCTACGCACGAATGTTTCTCGGGAATTGACAGTTCGCATCGAGATTAAAGCCAGGACTAACAACACGGATACGGAGTTTACCGTTTACCTTTACACATTGTAGTCGCACAACTTCTTCAGACATATCTCATATTAAGTTTTATGTTTCCATTTTTCAATTAATATCTTAAATCATTTATTTTCTCACGACGTTTTCTGATTTAAGGTATTTCTTCTCTGGTTATAAATGCCGAAAGGAACGTGCCCTTACGCAGGTTGTAGATTTAATTGTAGGAGTGCTGCTAGCCATCGAGCCAGATACAGCCACATATCGCGATCATGGAAGAAACGTGCGATAAGGATGGAAAAGAATATGCAGAAGAAAGGGAAAGACACTGTCACTTGGGATGAGTTGAAGAAAACAGGTATCCTATACCATCTCAAGTGTAAAGAAGATTTAGAGGAAGGAGAGGGAATTGAGGGAACAGAGGAAGCAAATAACGTAGAGGAATCAGAGGACGTACGAATTAGATATTCAGGGATTATTGACGGAAAGAAATACGAGAAGTCTGAGATACGAGAAGTCTGAGATACGAGTTTCTCCAAATCTACATACAGTTATCTTTATTGACATAAAGATATCTACATCTCTTATAAGATGGAGTTTACGACAAATATACCCACTCCTGGGCCAACTTGGTATTCGCATGGAAATAACCAACAATTTGATTCTTCTCTGTTAAACATGGTAGCCTTGATAGCATCCATCATAGGTATTTGTGGTATCGTGAAGTGTGTGGAATGTGTGGGATCATACAACCGAAGACAAACAGTAGACCCATACAACGTTTCCGATCTATCGATCGCGGATATCGAATCCAGTGAAGAGATAGAATATAAACCCGATTCGTTTGTCCATCCTCCTCCATACACAGAGATTATCACTATTCATCCCGAATCGCCAGAAGCAACTGAAGTAAACGCGTTGTCCGACCAGATGGGCATAACCCGAGGATGATATCGGCCAATTGTTCCTCTAATGTAGCGAGGAGATCGGGGTCCATATCTTTCAAAATTTCAAATAGAATATCAGACGCTTCCAAGTTATTCTCAACTTGATAATTCGCCTGAGTCGCCAGATCCTCTGTTATCACTTGCAGCATCCTAATCGCAACGGGATTTTGCAATTTATCTTCAAGTTTTGCGAAAGCTTCACACTTCTCCTCTCGTGTGTACTTCCCCACTTTCGTTTTTAATAACCCGTCGAAAGTGTGCACATCAATAAACGAGTTAATATTTGGATCATTAGGATATTCCATACTGTCTTTACTACCCTTCGCAAGAAGATTGTTTAAACTTACTTTCGGATCTCAAATGTATTTCCGACTTCAACCATTCCACATTCCTCATAAAACGATCTTAGAATGTTCTTTGCGTTCAAGATAACTTTATAACATCCTTTATCAATACCTAGACGACACATATACTTTACCAGCTTCTTCCCATATCCTCTTCCACGGTGAGACGGATGCGTTACGATATCCTCAATATGTCCAAGAGGTTCGTATACTTTTTCTTCTATAACTAACTTTGCGGACGATACGATTTTACACCCTATTTTCAACACATATATTCCTTCAACAGGGAAATCTCGTTTATCTCCTGTGTGGCCGTTGAAATGGTGAAGTAGCTCTCTATACTCGTCGCGTTCATGTTCCTGAAGATGCTCAATATTTAGGGAATATACCCTATCGAACTCTATCATCTTCTCGACAATATACTCTCTGTTTTCGTCAGTTATCCACCATCCTACGGGAATACAAACTATTTCTCGTTCTAATATATCCAACTGTGGAAGATTAACTTGAAGATCCTTGACGCATGAGTGCCTGTCGTTTCTAGCATGCACTTGTGAAACTACAATATTGTTTGCAGTCATGAAATCCGTAAATTCATGTTTCAAGCCATTTTTGATCTTCAACGTATATATCCAGTAGCTTGATAGGGCTCTACTATCATCTATCAGTAGCTCATATGTCTGCAGTCCTTGGAGACGTTCATTGTAAAAATCAGCATTTGTTCTATGTTGTCTGATCACGTCGTCAATACCTGGGAGATTTGCTAATCCGATCGAGGCATTTATGTCTGTTAAGTGCATCTTAAAACCTGCCTCTGGTATATCTGGTTCAAGACGGAAGTCCGAACCAGGTTTCGACCTTCGATCTCTATCGATTCCAAACCATCTCAAACGCTTTGCACGCTCGTACATCTCCTCATTTGGGAGGAGAATTATGCCGCCATCTCCAGTTGTGAGATGTTTAATAGCCTGCATGCTATACACTGCTATTGTCCTGCCATCCGTTCCTAGCTTCTTACCGTCCCAGAGCGCACCAAACCCGTGAGCACAATCCTGAACGACTCCCAGATCTATGTTATATTTCTCTTTTGCATAATCTTGGATACTGTATACGCGCTCTAGATCTACAGGAGTCCCACCCCATGCTACAAATGAGAGTGCCTTTGTATCTTCTGTTAGCTTTTTCTCCACATCATCCAAATCGATATTGCATGTAGTTGGATCATTATCAGCCCATACAATATGCTTCGTGTTCGCAAGAATTCCACATGTTGTGGCAAAACAAGTTAGAGGAGTTGAAATGACTGAGTCTCCTGGCGTAATATCTAGAAGACGATATGCAAGAGTCAGACCAGATGTAGCAGAGTTGAGTGTCAATAACCATGGCCAGGAGAAATAATCTTTTAACTGTGTCTCGAACTCATCGACCTTACTCCCCTGTGTAATATATCCTGAGTCAAGCACAGTTGCTACATTATCCTTGGCTGAGGATACCATTCTCACTTTGAATAGATGTATCATAATTGTTATAACTGTTATCTATAAATGAGAGTAACAGTTTAAATCCTAAATTAAGATAATTGTCAGTTGGATCATGATTCGTAGGCAGAGTTGCCTACAAATCACATTATATCAATCCCATGCCTCTAGAATATGATATCCAGTATTCGTATCCAGTTCGTATTTCTCAATAATGTTCGCCATAACTTCACTTCCTTTCTTCATATCCTTTATCCATGTCTCCATGTCTATTTCTGTACAATAATCAACACCTGCGCATGTGAAGTACGTAGACGTGGTAATAAGAACGGTATTACCCAGTTGATGTACAGTTAAATCATATAACTGTTTCATCCTGTCTTCTAGATATTCATAGATATACAACTCTTCGTCCATAGCCTTCTTAACTCTAAACTCAATCCTAGCTGCGATTTTAGTTTCTATTGCTTCATCTGACATCACTTCACGACCGAAAGCTACAAGTTGTTCCCGCTCGCGGAAAAGCCGTGTTCTATCTTCGGATGCTTCAAATGTAATTTTCTCGCGTAACACTTTCTCACGGAAGAACTCGTTATCCCATGTATCTCCATCAGGATGCATGTCTTGCCATCCTACTAAAACCTTGTCGTAATACGGTTTTTGTTCTTCTTCGCGGAGGATATCGCCCAGATATTGTGTTTGATGCTCATCCAATTTAAATCCAAATCCTATTACAATGTTTTGTAAAATTTCCATGATGTAGCGCTTTAGTATGTGTCGTGATATGCTTAAACCGGATTCATATTTCTTTACTTACAATCGGTATATCCTTATCGTCTGTGCCACATTTCTTACCGTGAATTCTTTCAGAAACTGCTTTGAAGCAGATGAGATAGAGATCGGACCCGATACTAAAAAGAGCTCCCACGGACACAGCGGTTAATTTATTCACAATTCCATACCATAACCACAATATAGACGCGATCAAATCAAGACAAAGCCACACGTACGAGAGACTGCGCGTTGTCTTGTACCTTGTTACACGTATGATCAATGGGAGAATAGCTGTTGCTCCTATGGCAGCAGCGATAAGTCCAATATATTTAAGTTTCACCACTTGCATATTTGGTAAACGCTACATACTGTTAAAGGATTTGAAGATATTTAGCAGAGTTACGTTACACTTTGCGTATGACTCAAACTATACAGTTCTTGCGTTCTTGTACATGAACAGGACTTGTGGGAACCTTCTTTCAATAGACTGATGTTTTGTTCATTGTCGAAAGCGGCTTAAAAATACATAAAGAATAAGAAAGATGGCAGAAATCTCGACCTCAAGGTTTGAACCTTTATGGATGACTAATTTCGAGATACTTCCAGGAGCATCCTACATAGATAAGTCATGGCCGCTTTCAATATTAATCTCATGTCTGTATCTAACAGGCATTCACTTCGGTGATAAGATAATGGCAAATCGCTCCGCGCTACACCTTACCGGATTACTTATCTGTTGGAACATGTTCCTATGCGTGTTCTCATTGTTAGGAACCATTTATATAGTACCACAACTTATGACGATAATTGCAGAACACGGATGGGAAGGTAGTATGACGCTGGTACCAGAAGAGACCTGGGGAAACAAGGCATCAGGATTCTGGGTACAAGCTTTCATTATTTCAAAGTTGTTTGAGTTATTCGACACGGCATTCCTTGTGTTGCGCAAGAGACCAGTTATATTTCTTCATTGGTTTCACCATATCACGGTCCTGTTATACTGTTGGCATTCGAATGTCGTCAGAGCCCCACAAACGATCTATTTTGTCGCCATGAATTATGCGGTACATGCCGTTATGTATGGATACTTTGCTCTTGCAACCATGAAGAGAGTACCAAGATGGTTCCCGCCATCACTTATTACAGCTGCACAGATATCGCAAATGTTTGTGGGTATTGGTATTCAGTTAACAGCGATGTATCTGTACCCGAAACATTCTGATAAACTCGATCTAATAAATATTATTCTTGGAACTGTAATGTATACAGTCTACTTTGGTTTATTTGCAGCATTTGCGCTAAGTCGTTTCGTCATAGGGAAACGTAAGAGAACATAAGAGAACATAAGAGATTATCTCACAGCTCGATATAGGATCGGACCGTCACGACGTTCTACACGTATAATATCACCTCTAGTGAAATTGTAAAACCGTGCAATCGGATCTGTACTAAACAAACCAGGCAGCATCCCAGGGGTTATATTGTATTGCTTCTTCAGTTCCAAACCTTCAGCTCGTGAGAGCAAATTGAATTTTGGCTGCAGACGATGTTTTGTTACATTAAACTGCAAATCTTCCTCACGAAACAGTTCAATTTGAATATCTGAGTAAGTACCGACAGTATTACTGGCACAAGGAGTTATCGAATCCTTGTATATTATTATTCCGTGTTGTATGCCGCGTGCGTCCATATCAGATTTTACTTCCTTCAAATTATCAATATTGAACTTCGGGGACGCTATGAAGAAGGCACATACACGTATATGATTACCACGAATATGTTTTCGCTTCTCCTCGAGCTCAAGCTCATCGAAAATTAATGCCTGTTTATGTAGATCGCCCCTATCATTGCTTGTGTTATTCAACCGCTTCTTCTTTGGATGTTCACTCATGATTTTCTCTAGTAATTCCGCCTTCTCTTCATGCGAGAGATAAGCAGCAACTATTATATCCGTATCTTCATACATATGAATGTACCCTCGTTGATCAAACATTTCGCCACATATCTTTCGCGCTTGTTCCATAACTTTGATTTCATATCTTACATTATGAAATCACTTTACATTTTCTGCTTCTTAACTCTTTTTATATCTCATTTGCTGCGTTAGCATGTTGTGTAACAAGTAGTGATCGAGTATCATCTAATTCCTGCCTTAGAGCATTCATAGTTGTCTGAGCTTCAGAGAACTTCTCCTTATAGATATCCAAGTCCGTCTTATATGATAAAAACTCATTCCGTTGATTATTTAGAGTAAAAATATATTGATCTTTCGCAATAATTGTATCCCTCTCCAGTTTTGCTATAGCGCTCTTGTAGTCAGAAATATGTACTGTAAGTGTATTGTTCCTCTGTTCAAGATCCATAATCTTCGCTGTAGTATCCCTCTCCATTTCAGTACACTTATGTAATGCCATGTCCGCTCGGTCCGTCGCATTAGCGAGCATCTCTGTCTTCTCCTGCAATGCCGTCTCAAGTTGTGCATAATTCGTTGTGCGCGTGGTTTCAAGACTCACCACCACTTTTTTTACTTCCTCTAACTCTTTGCTAATTATCTCAACTCTCTTATCAGCATCCGCATGCTCTGCTTGTAACATATTCCGATATACTAGCTCAATGCCTTTCATACGATTATCCAGTTCAGCCACCATTTTTGACCTTTCAGATTCATATTTCAGTCGCAAATTAGTTACCTTCCCCTCGTACGCAGCGTGTTCACTCTCGATCTGGCATTCGTGCTCACGTCTTGTTTTCTCCGCAATATCATTTCTCCTACGTAGCTCATCCTGATGTTGAACAGACTGTACCAATAATGCCTCTCGCTTGACTCGTTCAGCTTCCAACGCTTGACGACCCATGTCGTCCTTAGCCTTCGAAAGGGCGTCACGTAGTACTCTAGCCTCAATAGTTAATATTTCGAGAGCTTCTGCTTTCTCTATCTCATATTGACGTTTATAATTTGCCTTATCGGCATCATACGAATCAATAATTCTCCGCATCTCATTCCTCTCGATATCAAATGACAGTTGAGCTTCACGTTGGATAGCAATCTTATCTTCACTTCTTGTAAAAGAAATCATACGAGACTTGTTTCGTTCTTCCTCTAAAGCTTCCCGTATAGTCCGAACTTGGTCCTCAAGATTGGATACCTGTTGTTGAAGAAACTCTTCACGATCAACTATTTGCTGATCATGGAGTTCATTCGTTGTAGTTCTCTCTGTAGTAAGATTAGATAGACGCTCCTGCAATGTTTCAACGGTACTTTCTAAATGCGATATCTGCCTGGCGCTTTTATTGGAAACGCGCTTCTTCTCGGCAGACATTTTCTTAGTATATTCCGCATGCATTTTCTCCTTCTCTCGCTCAAATTCCTTGAACATCTGTACACGTACTCTGTCAACCTCCTCCAGTATCTCCTCATCTTTTTCGATCGTTAAAGATGACAATGTATCGTGGAATTTATCGTAAGCACGTTTCATTTCTTTCTTATGTGTAGTCGATTGTACACGCATATCGTTTGTCAGATATTTTATCTGCGTCTTCAGCTTCTCCCTATCTTTCATAAGTTTCTCAATAGCAGCTTGCATATTTTCAGATGTCACACGCGACTTGCTTTTCTGCGTCTCATCGATATCACGTTTTCTCGATTCCGAAGAACGCACAGAACGGTTCCCACAACGCTCAATATGCGCAAGAAAACGTTTTTGACTCTCATATTCATTCTTACAGTTATCGCAACGATACATTCCCACCTATCTACTATATCTTTTAATATAGTTTGATCCATAACTCACTTAAGGACAATATCGATCACACCAATGAATAATCACGATCTCTTCAACAACCCCATGACTGATGCAGCAATTAAAGCACTTTCACCTGAGGATAGGGAAAGATACAGGAAGATGGGAGAAAGTATGTATGGAGATGTCGACCACGCAAGCGTAATCCAACCAGGACAGGCGACTGATCCTCCTCTTAAACAAGCAGCAGCATGCATTATTGCGGCTATTAAATCAGGTCTTCATCCGTCGTATCTCGACGCTAACGAGCAAGCAGTGCTTGAAGACCAAATTGGAGTAGACTGGTATACCAAATTTGGCTACATCAAAGAAGATTTAACCGAAATTGTAACACATAAATTTTAGCTTAGAAGAAATGAAGGGTACACTCGCATTATGGCTAGGAATGCTTCTATTCTTGACTCTCATAATATGTGGAATGTTGATATGGAAAACAAGACAGACGGGCAACTATGTATACGCTTGCGATCAATACTAATCACTATCCGTTCGTAAATCTTCTCCAAGTACAAGAATTTCGTCACATCCGAAATTATCGTCCAGACAATGCTGCGGAGACTCGACGATCGACCCTTCATCACGTATCTCCTTATCCTTAGAATTGTCGCAAGAATTGTCGCAAGAAGAGGGTACAATATGTTCTTCCGTGTTCACTTCCGAACGGATATGTATTAAAGATTTATTATACCCCTTGAGAAACTCCTCTAACAACGAAGGTATAACCTCAGGCGAATGATCTCTTATATCATTAATACTTCCGCGAATATCATCAATTGCATCATGCGGTCCTTTAGTTCTCTCAGTTTTTGGGAACGACAGGATAGTATCAATCTCCATCGCAATTGCTTGATATTTATTCGAAGATATATTATGAGTAGTCTTCATCTCAGAGTAATTGAGAAAACGCCCCAATCCTGTTAATCCTGCCGTAATCATGGCTAAACCTCCATTAACGTAAGTCATAATCTCTGAGCTATTTGCAGATGCGAAAATAGACGAAGCTGTCACCGCCCCTAAAATAACGACAGGTATCCCTAAATAATAGTCTCTCTTAGCAAAATGCCCTGAAGAGAGCAAATGCAATATTGCGAGTGTTTTCGAATACTCACTCCACTTCTTCAGTAGTCTTTCGTGATGGTTAGTCCATGTTGACATCTTATCGTTTAGCTAAAGATACGCTTTAGATATTTATTCTCTCTTGAATAAATGTCAACACAATACCGATGCGGAAATGATAAACGTCCATCAAATCAATATGCAGAGAGGAAGGACTTAGACTGTTTTTCGTGTGACATATCTTGCCTCTGTAAATTTGTGGATTCGCGATCTACCTTTGATATGATGCAACAAGATATCCTCGTATGCGGAGATAGTGATATTCATCTTCCAGTTGTCCCAAATGCTCCCAACAACGCTTACCCTTGTAAATCTGAGCCTTACAGGAGAGGATGATGAACCCCCAACTTATCGAGACTCCTCACACATCTAATTACATCGTCATCGTCTATACGGTTCGGGAGACGAATAGCCATTGCCATATTTTCGGTAAAGGCAGCGCATACAAGAAACGTTGCCGCAATAGAACACCATATTTTAAACGACACATTCTCATAGTATATTACGGCAAGAATAAGGAGTATGGTATGCAGAATTTTCGTATGGTTGTGTGCTTTCATTCGGAGATCGCGGACACTTCTCTCTGCACGAATATACGCAGCCGTCTCCAACTTGACACGCTCTTCATATACCGAACACATTTTTTCATGCATAGACATCTCCTTTCAATCATACATGAAAAGAGATTTTTCATTTTTGGGCGATAGTATTTTTCAGTCAACAACACCTATCTTTTCTATCTCCTTTACTCGGATTTATGCTAACAAGTTCTTTGGAAATTTCCTCAATGTGTGATCGTTTCTCTTCGTGTCGAAAGACATATATATATTGTTTTTTAAGGAATATCGTGTTTTTTCTCTCTTCAATAAATGGGTAACGCGAATGCATCCTCAAGAGCAAAAATCTTTAACCCCACAGTCGCTACAGTCGTCTATGTGGTCATATCTCTCGCAACAGTAGTTGTCCTCACCGTACTCCTTGTACGATGTCAAAACAAGAAAGAACATTTCTGCGTGTGTAGGGCAGCTGGGACGACACCATATGGGAAGACTTGCCCTAATCCTCAAGAACTTCAGTACCTATATAATACAAACGAGATGACGGAATATACTCCGCAAGTTAGCACAGGAAAATGGAATGACGTCATGAACCCATTCACCCAATTTCAAGAGTATCCTCCTCAGGAAAGACCTATCTGCGGAAGCGTATAAACATATACTTGAAAAATGAATGAACATTAGTTTTAAGTTCCTAATAGTTAGATAGACTATTTGGACACTCGCTCATTTTTAGAGGCAGTATCATTGAGTAAGTAATCCTGACCGGAATAGTTGATTTCTTTAGTTGGACGACAACATTGAATACATAACTCTATGATAGCTGATATACCAGACAACATGATTTATTGCAATAGAGTGTAAAAAAAAATCATTTATAAGTATAAATGAGCCAGAAACAACAAGAGGCTTGTCCTGATGGGTGGAAGATTGGTATGCTGGATGGAGTCTGTCACTACCAGAATACAGACCCTACTCCAAATAGTTTCGGAATCGGTTGTCCGCCTCAGCATTGGCTCAATCCATACACTACATATCCCCAGAGTACGAAAGATGCTGCTGGGTTATGGGCATGTAAATGCGGTGTCACATCGTGGCCAGGTATCACTATTCCTCTAACATGTGATAAACTCCCAACTCCTTCTCCCTCCCCTTCTCCATCTCCTTCTCCCCCACCTTCTATTCCTACATGCCCACTAAATGCGCCACTATCATCTGCGTGCATCTGTGAGATTGGAAGCAGTATTGCAAATTGCGGTACGGATCATACTGTTTGTGTAAAGACTGCAGATGGTAATCGGTGTCAATCGTTACCACACTGTCCAGCGTTTATGGATGCTCAAACTATCGTTCCTGCTGGAGGTTGCACGTGCGGAAACAAGGATTGTGTTCCTGGTAGTGGAGAGACTTTAGTATGTGACTGGAAGAACAGCACATGCCCTGCGACGACGCTTCCAGTATGCGACACGTCATCCTCAGCTCCAATTATGTCTCCTGGATGCATTTGTAATCAACAGGTTTGCCCTGTAGCTCAAGGAGACCCAGCACAGTATTGTAATGGTTCTTATTGTACCACGACACCAAATGTAGAGTGTCCACAGGGAATCAGTTTGCCATACAAATGTTCATGTGGTTCTTCAACATGTGGTGGGGACGGAATGTCGTATTGTTCAACTGACAACACTTGCGTCACAGGCACACCTCCGACTGCTCAAATGAGCAGTCATGTTGGTGGATTCAAAAGGTGCGAAACTCAAGTATGTGAGATTGGGACGACTGGTTGTTACGCATCATTGACCGATTGTAATAAAGATATCGATAAGATGTGTCGTGCCTTTACAGCCGGAGGCAATGATGCTGGGTTTCGAGCAATGGACGTGGCGAACCCAGATGGTTCAGAATCAGGATGGGCAGGCTGTTTCCAAGTCGGCTCTGGATGGGGTACCTATCTTGATTCTAATGGCCATATTATGAGTTCCGGATGGACACCTGGTAATCCAGTGGTTGGGTGGAATCAAGCTGATGCGAGTTCTTCTGGTTGGTCTGCTTGTCACCTTGACATTGGAATGGATATACCAACTACTGGTATAGACCCGAATGGGATCCCAGCATATATGTGTCAGCTAAGCGGTTACGGGCCAGATGGATGGCTAACTATAACCCAGAATTCAGCCCCATGCAGCGACGAGTGTAGTTATGGTACACAAGGGTGCACTTGTCTTGCAGGACATGGCGCTCCAGAACAACCAAAACGGAATCGTGTTTTGTCTTATTGTGATGCCAGTGATAGTCATGATAATTGTAATAATAATATAGCTCCAGCACTAGCTAATCCCGCAAGTCAACAATGCACCATCGCCACACAGTATTGTCAAGCTCCTATGTTCACGACTGATTGCTCGAAATTATCGTGCAACGCCAATCAAGGGATTCAAAACAGTAATCTAAGTACGAATCCTGTACTTGTAGCTAACCAGCAAACGAAGTTCAAATATTTGATGGACCCAGGTACATCCCCTCCAAGTCCGGCTCCTCCTTTCCCTCCTTGTAATAACCCTCTTGATCAGGCCGGTAACAAGAATCCTCCTGCTCCTCTGCCGTGCACATGTGGACCAACAAATAATATCCAGTGTGATAAAGGAACAGGTTCTGGATACTGTGATTGGACTCCACAGCGCAACTGCGCCTAATATACATGGATTCAGCCAGGGAGTATCTCTAAATCTCCAATTTAAACAAATATACAAGCTAAAAGTATGAATAGTCGTCAAGCTGTGTCGGATGATATAGAAGGAATAGATAGATGTAACCGAAGTGTTCTCCCCGAAAACTATACTAAAGATATATATGAGAAACTATTTTCAGACGATACTGTTACATCTATCTTCGTCGTTGAACATGAGAGTACTATTGTTGCATATATCATACTTTTTGCGGAACGAGTGAAGAACAAAATAATAGGTCATGTTATGTCTCTTGGTGTTATGCCAGAATACCGGAGGCAAGGATACGGTAAGACTCTTCTTACAACTGCTCAAAAAGATATGATGGACAGATATAGTATCACAACTATACGATTACATGTACGAAAGTCAAACAAAATAGCTCAGAATCTGTACATGAAACTAGGTTATGCAAGGAGGAAGAAAATCAAAAACTATTACGCGGACGGGGAAGATGCCTTCTACATGGAGTTAAATTGTTCTTAAAGTGCAGGTGTCGTCTACCAAATATAACACATACAAATCATTATTTCTTCAGCTAACCACATATATCATAGCTTATAGGGAAATAATAATTATTATATGGGCGACATTATGATAGACATAGAGACATGCGGGACACTACCTGATTCCATAATCCTCACGATTGGCGCTGTATTCTTCCAAAGGAAAGGACATATCCCACAATTAGAAGATTTGGATACATTCTACAGAAGAATTGACATACAGTCATGTATCGATGCGGGGCTTACGTCTAGTCAGGAAACAATGGACTGGTGGGCTCACCAATCAGAGGAAGCACAGTATGAAGCATTACATCATCCAGATAGAATCCCCCTTCGCCAAGCGTTGCAGGAACTTTCTCTTTTCGTTGGTCAAAAAAAGAAAATATGGGCAAATAGCCCTTCGTTTGATATAGTGATCCTGGAAAATGCTATGAGAGCAACATCTGTCTCAATTCCCTGGAATTTCTGGAACACAAGAGATGTTCGCACAATTATGGATCTTGGGGGACTACATTCAGCGGATCTAGGTGAAGTCCCACATCATGCTTTACAAGACTGCTACCGACAAATTAGAGGAGTTAAGATGGCGTTGCAAATACTAGGTCATAATTAGAAATTTTAGATGTGTATCCTAACAATACTTGGATTCTACTCATCTTTCGTTTGATGAACGAAGCACGCTGGTGACCAGAGATAGAGGCCCTCTTGGCTTCGATCTTCCGCAATTCATGTTGATAGTGGACAAGGGTTTTCTGTCTCAACCTCAGTTCTCGTAGTTGACGCATTGTTTTGGATTGAATTCGTGGCATACTTTTCATTCTCGAATGTTTAAATGAGAAATTCAGAAATGAAATTATATGTCTTTTCATACAATAGTAGATATGGACCGACAAAAATGCAATAACTGCGGAAGGATGTATGAAGAGATTTTCGAAAATAGAGGAATTTGTGTTGATTGTCAAAAGATAAAGTGTTGCGAATGTGGGAAACTAATCGACAATCATCTCTCGACAACAGAAAAAAAAGATATTAAAATATCCAATTTTTGTTCACAGCGTTGCTACGTAATACATTTCTCAATCTAATATTTATCTCCTTGTATAAATGAGTAGTAATGGAACTTATACTCTTCTTGCGATAATCGCAGGAGGTCTCATCGTGTTAGCGGAATTTGCTGTCATAGTCACAGGATTAGTATTCCTCACTCGATTTGCGTTTGAATCGAAGCAGGATGTTTCGAACTCAATCGCCTGTATAAAGAACATGGATAGCGTAAAAATTGGATTCGCCCGTACTGCAGTGGTGTTATCCTGGATTAATATAGGTTTATTTACATTATCGGTATTGGTGCAGCCAATCACAGGAGGAACCATTCCTCTATGGTTTATATTGTGGCTTGCTGCGACAGGAGTCATGATGGCTGGTTTAGCGTTCCTAACTCAGTTTGCGTTCGATGGAAAGAAATCAGGTGGAAACCATGTATGTGTGGGAAATATGAATAAAACCAAACTTGGTTTTGCGAGAACATTCATAGTACTATCGTGGATAAACATTGGATCCATGCTTCTTGTATCTTTACTCTGGTTAATGAGCAAGACTCGTACATTTAAAGATCTGGCGGCACATATGGAAGCATCTGCTCTAGATAACCCCATTACCGGATCCACGAGTAAACTTTCGAAGAAGCTATCCGATATTATGTAGAAAGAATGTAGAAAGAATGTAGAAAGAATATAGAGGAGAAAGAAGATAGAGGAGATAGGTAGAGAAAACTTATATATGATTGTATACAAGTTTGGAATTAAGTTTGGTATCAACCAAATGTATTTTCTGAGTGCAGAGACACTGAAAGATACGCGAACATATCAGTCTCCTTGTTGTTGTTATACACCTCCTGCATTGTACTCGAAGCAGACGGCATTGTTCCATTGACACTGAAAAATAATGCTTTCTCAGGGCCAAGATCTACACGTTTCCGCACTATATGTAGGAATTGCCCAACGGTAAGACCATTCGGAACAAGATACTTCTTTTTATCTAGGTGAGGGACATTTTCCCCCACACTTTCAACAATAACCGGTACTCTGTCAGGGTATTTCGCTCGGATGCGACTAGCCTCTTCATGACGCTGTTTGAAAGTAAATTCTTTCTTGAATGTATCCATTTGTATACGCCAAGTTTCTATTAACATAGAAATTCCGAATCGCAATACTACATCTATCACTCTGATCTTCCTCTTCACCTCTTCACCTCTTCACTTCCAATCTCTCTCTTCAATCGTTCTGTAGAGAGGGTGTGTGCGCATATCACAGATCACACGAGGATCGTCAATATCCTCCCACGAATATTGTGTTAGTATTTTAAGATCCTTTATAATCGCCTTCACTTTCTCTTCAACATGCTTCACAGTCTTATGGCGATATACACATTCAAACATTCTCTTTCTCGTTGTGCAAACGAGTTGAATATCGCTTTTCGCTTTCTCTAAAAACGAGAGGTATCCATAAGTTACTGTCATACAATTAATAAGATAGTCAGGTTGAAATCCTGGCATCCCAGTATGGTATGCGTCGCGTTGAAGGTAGTCCATCCTGTCAACATCTATCCCATCTCCGATATGGTTCGCGACAATTTGAAAAAGGAATGGACGCTTCCATTTTCCAGGATTTCCAGTTATCATTGCTTCAACCATTTTAACTTCTACACTAGTAAGCAACGATAAACGATCGTTTATACGCTTTAGAAGTTCTACTGACCTCTGCTCATGACATGGATAACCTTGCTCGATAAGAAGATCATCAAAGAGATGTGAAAATGCAATATGACCTACGTCGTGAAGTAATCCGGCCAATTGGAGAAGTTCCTTCTCTCGCTGCGTAATGTGGAACCCCTTATCAATCAACACATTTGCAGCTTCGCCTGCTAAGTGCATCACTCCAAGAGAATGCTCAAGTCGTGTATGAACAGCACTAGGATATACATAATGCACAAAACCAAGTTGCTTAATATTCCGCAACCTCTGTACTTCAGGCGTGTCTAGGAATTTCTTACATAGATCGGGAAGACGGATGAATCTGTAAATTGGGCATTTGATCATAATCGTTGTATGAAGAAAACAAAGATCAGTACTTTTTCAATTGCGGAATTATTCCTACATACAAAAATCATGCCAAAAAACAGCAGTTTAAGAAGATATGTAAGAAAAATATGTCAGTCATAGAGATTCAAATAGCAAATGAACAGGGTAAAGATGTTTGTCAAAAACTAACGGACTTCATAAATGTAATAGGATATTCATGCCGTAACTATCGCCCTAAACAATCGTCAGACAAACATATACAATGTAGGATAAAGTATGACAGTATAAGCGATATGGCGAACGCAACAAGAGTTCTGTATATCATGAAAGATGGTAGGTGGCCTATACACGGGACATTGCCGGTAACTATTGTTTCATCTCCAATGGCTTACATATCGTCCAAGTAATCGTGCAAAATCTCTTGCCCTCTATCGATCTCTTTAATCTCTTTTATCAAACACATAATCCGCCTCTCTAATCTTTCGTGCTCTCCAGACATACGTGCTTTGCGGAAAAAGAGTATAGGCCTCATGTAAATCCGCTCGTAAACGATTATAATGTATAGAGAGACGATGAGGATCAGTGGCAAAAATAGTCCAGCGAACCCAAGAGCGCTAATTCTAACGATTGCGTATTCACTAAGATCCTTATTCGCGTTCTCCTTCTCTTGTAGAAGAAGCTCCTGTTTCGCGCGGATTTCCGCATTCTTCTCCGCGACTACGAGAAAATTCTTCAGCAAACCACGCATGTACGTCTTCGACTTATCGTTACGATTGGAGCTCTCTTCCAACTCTGTAATCTGCTGTAAATTCGCAGCAGCCTCCTCTCTAAGTACTCTGTTTTCAGATTGAAGACTATCATTCATCTCGATGATATACTTCTCCGAAGGTGTTGCAGCCTCTAGAATCGCATCACGCTTCTCAGGGTTCGCCAGATAAATATGCACATTCTTATCGTCCATGACACATCATCCACATCAAATATATGTGGAAATCATTTCCGAGAGAATTTTACTGAGACATATAAGAATATTCTTATATTTCCTAACTCCTAACTCTAATATCATTTCATTCCCTTGGGTGATTGTGTTGATATTGTTGTTGGAGATGTTGTTGGGGTTTTTGTTGGGATTGTTGTTGGGATTGTTGCCCTGCATGTGCGAGCTCCATCAATTTTGCTTCTACATCGTCCATAGCGCCACCAGTGATTCTATGTACCCTCTTCCCATCAACAAAGAAATCGAAAGCGGGTACTCCCTGTACATCGGGCGTAAGCTCATCGTCAACATCCTCCTTTACCATTGCACACAACCCAGCACGAGTATACTTATGTGCTAACTCGTAGAACCTAGGTGCAACGACTTTACAAGGACCACACCAGTCACCATAAATATCAATAACTACAAACTTATTTGCACTTAAAATCTGCTGCTTATGAGCCGCACTAATAATTTTAGGGCACTCTTGTGGACCCGCTTGAGAGGCGGGAGGGGGTGGAGGACCTTGTGGACCTTGTCCAGTTCGATTACCCTTGTCTAACTCGCCAAGGTCTTTGTATCGCACATAATTCGACATTTAGACAATAACCTCCTCTTTTAAGCTAGTATTTAATAAATTATGCATATTATATAATGAGATCTACTCGCAGAAAAAATCACAGCATTTCTCTAACAGATGCTATCAAACAAATAAAAACAACATACGATGCTACAATCCTCTCACACGTAGATCAAAACGAGGAAGTTATCCTGGAGGAAGTCAAGACAACAGGAAATAGCACACTGATAATGCTTGCTGAAAACCATTTTGAGAATAAACAGCCAGTCGCTATGTATCTATCTGGTCCAATAACGTGTTCTCAGTATGTTAAGGACAACAAAACCGTCTATGTATTTGGCGAGTTGCACGGATGGTCGCATGCATGTACAAAGAAGAATTCAATGAGTATAATCGATTACTTCTCGCGGCTTTTCAAGACAACTGGAACGTTCATCGATTTCTATCTAGAATTCAAACCAGAGGGATGGTTACCTCCCCACGAAATATTCGCCAAAGGATTCTTAACCAAAATGCGCGTCCGTTTTCAGAAATGCGTCAAATCTCGTTCCCGTCATGATAAAGCTTGCAGATTAGTTCGTGCGCACTATACCGATATCCGAGTGCGGTCCACCAATTCCCCATTCGCTTTGTATGCTGCATTCGGGGAGTTATGGGAATTTATATTACACACATCGTGGTTCTCCATGCCTAACGATCAATATTCCCAAAAGGCCAAAGGTACTCACAGATTGCGGAAACATCTTAGCAAACTACGTAAACTTGCTGAGATGTGCAAACCGCTCTTAAATATGAGAACGTTAAAAGAATGGGTGAAGAAGTGGTATCTTCAAACAACAAATAAGGAAGTTGATAGAACACTCCCAAGCGCCAAGAAGACAATAAAGAGATGGCGGAACGACTTAATAAAGTATTATATAACCGAGTACAGCCGTTCGGTATTCGTAAATGCCAAAGTGTTTACAACACTTGTAACTGAATTTGAAGCAGATCCCACAAATACAACAATTGCCAAGGAGATCTCCGAAGTAATCCACGATTTATATAATGAGATAATTTCTCTTATGGCTGGTACCGTAGACGTATACACAGTTTCTCGTATGTTCAAACAATTCAATGTTGAGCGTCGCCCAGGTACTGGACGAACTGGTTTCCTCTTCTGGAGAAAACCTGTTAAACACTGGGAGCAGCCTTCTGAACCGCACAACATGATTGTTTACGCAGGAGACATGCACGCAGGTCACGTAAAGGTATTTCTCCAAAACTATATGGGTTTCAAATTGGTTGATGAAGGCGAAAAAATAAGCGAAAGATGTGTAGACATGCACGATGTCGACCAACCACTATTCATGTAGTGATATTAATGGAAAATGAAAAACAAAAACACGATCTCTAGAAATTGTATAGAATGCGTTCAAAAGATGCACTACAAGAATTTTTCGGATACAAAGAGTTCAAAAACGGACAGAAGCGCGTAATCAAAAGTATCCTCAAAAGTCGCGATACTGTCGTCCTAATGCCTACAGGAGGAGGCAAATCAATGTGCTTCCAACTTCCAGGAATCATGATGGACGGAGTCACAATAGTCATATCTCCTCTCATTGCACTAATGAAAGACCAAGTTGATTCCCTCAAACTCCACGGAATTGCAGCGAATTATTTAAACTCATCATTAACACCCCGCGAACAACGTGAGATATACGAAGACTTAAAAAATGATCGAATCAAGATATTATATGTATCTCCAGAGAGATTATGCACACCGGAGTTCATAGAAAGCCTCGAGACATTCCTCTATGTCTCCCTATTTGCCATAGATGAGGCACATTGTATATCTCAGTGGGGTCACGATTTCCGCCCAGATTACTTGCGCCTGTCATTCCTGAAACGTGATTTTTCCCATATACCAATAATCGCTCTCACTGCCACCGCTAACGAACGCACACGTCAAGATATAATAACAAACTTAGGGCTTGATAATCCCAAGATATTCGTATCCAGCTTCAACCGAGAAAACATACACTACTACGTTGAGTCTAAAGATGATGCCAAACAACAACTCCTTGATTTCATCACTCAGTACCCAGATGAGTCAGGAATTGTCTACAATCTATCTCGAGCATCATGCGAATCTGTAGCTGAATATCTCGTCAGTCATGGGTTTTCAGCTAAACCATATCACGCAGGCCTATCAGGAGATATCCGAGAAGAGAACCAAAACCTTTTCCTTAAAGACGAGGTAAAAATCATCGTAGCGACAACGGCGTTCGGAATGGGTATAGATAAATCAAATGTCAGGTTTGTAGTTCACATGGACCTTCCAAAAAGTATCGAAGGATATTACCAAGAAACAGGAAGAGCCGGGAGAGATGGATTGAGAAGTGATACGCTACTCCTCTTCAGTCGAGGAGATATCATGAAGCTGAAGTCAATCATGAAAAATGAAAGCAATGAACAGCGTACCAGATCGCTAGCGAAGCTGAATGAAGTTGTGCAGTATTGCGAAAGCGGGAAATGTCGTAGACAATATTTGTTAGGTAGTTTTAACGAGGAATTCCCAGACAAGTGTCAATCATGTGATATATGCATTGCCAAGTACGAAGAATTCGACGCAACAGATATGGCGCATATAGCAATTCTCTGCGTACATCAGCTACACGAAAGCTTCGGCATGACATATGTGATAGATATATTGAAAGGATCAAACTCTAAGAAAATCAAAAGTTGGCACAAAGTTTTGTCTACATATGGTACAGGCAATCGTTACAGTAAAGACGAATGGCGAAAACATATCCTAGATCTTATTACTGCTGGATACTTATCAGTATCATCTGGGGAATACCCAATAATACAGCTCGCAAGTAAGAGCGGTCTCGTAATTAACGGAGGAGAGAAAGTAATCTTGTCGAGGAAGATGATGAAGGTCGTAGTGAAAGGCAATAGTGCTCTGTTCAATAAACTCAAGATAATAAGAGCACAACTAGCTACTCAAGAAAACGTTGCTCCACACACCATATTCTCTGACAAAACCCTCAAAGATATAGCAGATAGTATGCCCAAGAACAAAATGGAGATGTTACAGATATCTGGTATGAATACCATCAAAATGGAGAGATATGGGATGCAATTCCTGCAAGCATGTTCACCTGGAAACGTTAGGAAACCTGCCCTACTAGGGAAACGGACAGACACAAAACAAGCAAGTTTAGACCTTTTCCTCAACGGTATGAACACTAAAGAGATAGCAAGAAATCGGCAACTTACTGTATCCACAATAGAAGGACATCTAGCTTTCTTCGTCGGCACAGGGGATATTCCATTAGAGAAACTAGTCCAACCTGGTAAAATAGATACAATCAAAGAATGCGTCACACAGTTAGGAATACATAACGGGTTGAAGTGCATTAAGGAGACGTTGGGCAATGCGTATAGCTACGGAGATATTAAGGCCGTTATCAGCAAAATAGGAATGTAAATACGCTCTGATCAAAATGAAATTAAGAAATAGAAACTAGAGAAGCTAGAGAAGAGAAAGAAGAGAAAGAATGACAAGACAACTTACTGAAAAAGAAATCGAAGAAATAATAGACTTCATAACACCCCTTCCAAGACTGCCGTTAGATATATCCAACCAGATTATGGAAAATCAGAAAGAAAGATTCAGAAAACAACTACGTACACAACTTGTCTACAACGAAACGATCCCTTTCCTCAAACAACGCCTCGAAAAGATGCACCGCGAAAGCCTCATTGGACCAGGAGAAAGCGTAGGAATTATCTCTGCATGTAGTATTGGCTCAGATTTTACCCAAATGACGTTGAACTCTGTGGACTGGGAAGAGGAGATATGCTACACTGTCAATGGAGAAGCGAAGGTCAAACCCATTGGAGAAATGATCGATGCATTGATGTATATCGGTGCCGACAATATTCAGCATGTTCCAGAGAATCGCACGGAATATCTTGAACTTCCCGATGGTTTTTCAATACCTTCATGCGATGAAGATGGAAATACTGGTTGGTACAAAATTGAGGCAGTAACTCGCCACCTCCCCGTGGGAAAACTCGTTAAGGTGACAACACAAAGTGGAAGAACCGTCACAGCAACACAAGCGAAATCGTTCTTAACGTGGGATGGTAATAAGTTCGTACCAACTCATGGTTCAGATCTGAAGGTTGGTGACATTCTCCCTACTACTTGTTCTCTTCCTCGTCCTGAGATTGAACAAACACATTTTGATATGGAGACGTTATTTCCTAAGACTGATTATCTCTATACATCTGAGGTAGTGAAAGCTAGAGAATATCTTCAAGAGAAAGACAAGAAGAAGTGGTGGGATGACAATAAAGGCTCATACTTCACCGTACCCTATAATCGCGCGGATACCATGCTTCAGGGGAGGCGAAGAGAGTTTATGGCAACATGTGAACCTGGATATATTCATATTCATCCCTCCCCTAAATTTGTATCCAATATTCCTGATAGTATTCCGTTGGATAACGATTTTGGGTTTTTTGTGGGAAGCTTTTTAGCAGATGGGTGGGTGACTAAAACATTCCTAGGAATTAGTAATAACGATGAAGTAATTCGGGCACGTATAACAAATTATTGTGACCGCTATGGTATTACATATCACCTTGTCGTTAGCCAAGGAAAGAACGTTAGAAACGGAATAAGTAGTGATTTGAAGGTACATTCGGTTATGTTCGCTAGATTATTCAAGGCAATTTGCGATACAGGATCTGCAAATAAGAAAATTCCTGAATTTGCGTATACTGCTCCAAACGAATTCATCCTAGGTCTTTTGGACGGATATTTTTCAGGTGATGGAACTGTGAGTAAGGAGAGTGGGGGTATTGTGGCAACATCCGTGTCCAAGAAACTTCTCGATGGTATATCTTTCTTGTTATCCTACTATGGTATTCATGGGAGACTCTCAGGAGTGCAACAATATCACAATAATGTTGGAAGTCAAAACATTAAGTATATGCACACTTTATCCATTAATAATGGATTTGCACAAAGTTTCGCAATTGCGATACATCTTACAGAAAGTAAGAAACAACGGAAGTTAGAAGAGGTAACACTGACGAAAGATTATAGACACGAACGAGGAAGGGCGCAGGAGGAATTCCCTCTCAGAGATATTTACTTCGATGGAGTTACGAATATCGAAGAAGTAGAAGCAAGTACCGAGTTTGTGTATGATTTGACGGTGGAGCACACGCGTGTTTTTCAGGTCTATAATGGCATAAATTGCGAAGATACGTTCCATCATACTGGAGCATGTTGTAAGGCAATGACAACAGGTGTGCCTAGATTTACAGAGTTGTTGAATGCGACTCCTAAGCCGAAGATTGTGAATTGCGATATCCGGTTCTTGCATGGGAATACGACAGTACAGGAGTTAAGGAAGACTGTTGGTAGTACGATTGTGGGGTTAACATTATCGGATCTAGTTGTTTCATGCTCGTATCACATTGGAAAGGAACCTGAGAAGTGGTATGCTGCATATGACGCGTTATATGATAACAGAATGGAAACAAAATTGGATGAAATGCGCGACTGTGTCTCTTATACCCTGAATATAGAAAAGATGTATGAGTACAGACTATCTCTCCAAGAAGTTGCAGAAGCTATTGAAGATGGGTATGCTAGCAGCTATTGCATTTTCTCGGCTCCTTCCTTAGGTCGATTGGATGTTTACGTCGATACAAGTGAGATCGAACTTCCAGAGGAAAGACTTCTCCACGTTACACAGGAGAATCGTATCCGTGTTTTTCTCGAAGAGGTTGTACACCATACGTTGAGTACACTTGTTGTCTGTGGAATACCAGGAATTACCGATATGTATTTTGAGAAGAAGGATGGCAAATGGGCACTTACGACTGTTGGCAAGAACTACAAACAAGTTCTTGCACATCCTTCTGTCGACTTCGTTAATACCGTATCCAACGATGTATGGGATATCTATGATACTCTCGGCATAGAGGCATCTCGCTCCTTCCTTCTCGAAGAGTTAGCAGGTGTTATGACAATCAATAAGTGTCATATCAAGATCCTAATCGATAAAATGACACACTCAGGAACTATAACGGCAATCACCCGTCATACACTAAAGAAAGATGACACTGGCCCATTAGGGCGAAGTAGCTTTGAGGAGTCTGTCGACAATTTCTTGATGGCCGCGCAGAGAGGTGAGATAGAGAGGATGGAAGGTGTTTCTGGCTGTATTATGACAGGAAAACGCGCTCCTGTCGGGACAGGAAAAATGGGATTACGCGTAGATATCGACGCACTCCTACGCATGCCTGAGATTCCTCATCAAGAGTACATTCAAATCGATAATAAGACAGGAAATGAGAATACAACCACCAAGTCCCAAGAACAAGTTGCAAACCCAACGTTCGTGGAAATAGAATTTAAATTATGAGAAATCAAGAAATAATTTCTGCGATGTTCGATAGAACAAGGTAAAACTTTCAAATATTATCTAAAGGATTGTCATTCATATCTAGAATGACAACACAAGTGGAAGCTGCCGCCGTGCAAAGTGACCAACCTCCAATCACAACTCTCCAAGTCTTTAAACCGACTTGCAACAATTGGAAGACAAACGAAATACGCGTTTATACAGGAGGAGAGGAACCCCTCTTCATTGCTAAAGACGTATGTGCTATTCTCGGTCTGGGTAACGTTAGTGAAGCCCTAACAACTCTCGATGATGATGAAAAAGATGACATCAGGATTAATGATGTCGCAGGAAGATTGAACAAAACCAAAGCAATAACCGAATCCGGTATGTATAGTCTTATCTTCAAGTCTAAGAAGAAGGAGGCGAAGGAATTTAGAAAGTGGGTCACTTCGGAGGTATTACCTGCCCTACGTAAAGATGGCGAATACAAACTTGAGCAACAACTACTCGAGAGAGAACGAGAAATGGCACTAGAGTTAGAAAACAAAACCAAGGAGATGTCAACTCAGCAGAAAGAGTTGAATCATCTCAACAAACTCTTACGACGTAAAGTAAGGAGATCGCACAAGATAGGTAATTGTGTATATATAGTTGAGAATCCTGACTTGGACGATATATTCAAAATTGGGTCAACAAAGGATATAAACAATCGTGTGAAGAAGTATCAAGACGGTACTCCAAACGAGATCAAGGTTCTCTATCAACGGTTTTCACCAATGATGAAACAGACCGAAGAAATCCTTCTGTATATTCTTGATACATACCGTTGCCAACTCGACTACAAAGGCGCAAAGAAGAGGGAATGGATGAAGATCGACCCAGAAGTCATAAGAGCAGAGATCGATGCTCTCTGTGACTTTATTGAAGAAAGGAAAGAACTACATACATCGTCAGAAGATGTATGTGACGAAGTTGTCGTCGAAGATCCTCCTCCAGATAGGAAGAAATGTGTCTCATGTGAAGAAGAGAAGAAGTTTGAGTTCTTCTATGCCCGTCCTGAAAATATCGATGGTTATGAAGGGATTTGTAAAGAATGTTATGCCAAACGACAAAATGAAGCAAAAGTCAAGAAGAGGAAGATCATGTTAAAAAATAAGAAAAGGAAATGTAATAAGTGTTCGAAAATACAACCACTTCACATGTTCAAAGAACATCCTACTTCCAGGGATGGGTTTAACTACATATGCTCTGAGTGTATAGTCAAACCTATCTTACATAAAACAGAAAAGAAATGTGCAATGTGCAAAGATATTAAACCTATGGATGCCTTTAATAACTGTCGTACGTCAGTTGACGGTAAGTTTGGATATTGTCGTCCATGTACAAAGGTAAAGAATAAGATCTATAAAGACAAGGCTGCTAAAGAGAAGGCCGACGCAAAGAAAACTTAAGTAACTGTCAGGTACACTTTTCTCACATGATATAAGAACAATCTTACTCCTTCCTCCTAACTCCTCCTACTCCTCCTCCTACTCCTCCTACTTCTCCTCCTACTTCTCCTACTTCTCCTACTTCTTCTCCTACTACTCCTACTTCCTCTCCTCCTCCTACTTCTCCTACTTCCTCTCCTACTTCTCCTCCTACTTCTCCTACTTCCTCTCCTACTTCTGCTTCTTCTACTTCTCCTACTTCCGCCTCTACTTCTTCTTTGGTTACCATATCGTGGACCATATACTTTCATTAATTCCGTGATAACTCTTCCATTCGGATTCTGTGTCATTGAGATATCAAATGCACGTAGTTGGTCGTTATGAGATTGGTCATGTAATTGAACGAGAGCATTTGCAGCTATTTGCTCTCTTGCTTCCTGACATCTAATACAATATCCATTATTGTATCGTCCTGGTCTACATCCTTCGCATGACATCGCATCACTTCGTGTAAGTTTAATGCTCATTTATTTGCGGCTATAATAATTCTTCACAATTGATTTGTATTTGTACATACCGTCAATAATATGAGATATGAATGGAATCGAAATCATCGAGTACTCAGCTGCATCAATTGCAATTCGCGGAGACACAAAGCCTCACAAGGAGATATTGAAGCGGCTTGGTGCAAAATACAACCCTTCTCTGACTGATCCTGAAACCGAAGATAAGTTCTGTGGTTGGATCATTTCCAAGAAGAAACAAAGCATTGTCGAACATTGGATCGAGACTGGTGAAGTTGATCTTCCTCCTCTAGTAGCTCCAGCTATTGGCGGAAAGAGTACAATATCATCTACGGAACTCGCTAAAGTATTGCAGGCGATAAAGGAACTAGAGAAGCGTTTCGAGAAACAAGAGAAGATGCTAGCAAATCTTGCAGAAATGATCGGAATCGAGGTTAAAGAAGGTCCTGTTGAAGACGAGTCATCAGATGACTATTTCGACGCACCAAGGATCCTAAGTAGACCTAGAAAGTAAGAGAGTAAGAGAGTAATAATATGTAAACACAAACCCTAAGGAAATATCCTTAGGGTTTTTCCTTAGAATTTTTGTATCCTTCTTGTTATAATCCTTAATAGTGTCTTTACTTTAAAAATCTTAAATTGAATTTATGATGAAGATGTTCAATAATAAACGACAGTATGGGTATTAAACTTTTTTTTAGATGGTTTTCACACCATTTTAGGACTAATATGACACCTCTAGAACCAGGCGATAAGTGCCCTGAGTTCGGTATTCATATCGATAATTTGATGTTGGATTTAAATGGAATTTTCCATGAGGCGGCTCAGAGAGTTTACGAGTATGGTAATCATAAAAAGCCCCCAAGGTTATTAGGGGGTGGGACTAAGAGGAAGATGAGTGGGTTGAGGCAACAGATTCGAGTATTCGAATTAACATGTGAGAAGATTGAGAGTATAATTGAGACTGCGCGTCCCAAGATGAGGGTGATAATTTGTATAGATGGACCTGCACCTCGTGCCAAGAGGTCACAACAACGTCAACGGCGTTTTAGGAGCGCCGCAGAGTCTGCAACAAGTGATTGTTCTTTCGATAGTAATGTATTGACAGCAGGTACAAAGTTCATGGAATATCTCTCAAAGTATGTTGATTGGTATATCCGCAAGAGAGTCAGCGAATCCGCGAGATGGCAAGAGCTGGAGATTGTATACTCGTCAGATAGGGTGCCCGGGGAGGGTGAACATAAGTGCCATGCATTCGGTACAGAGATTCTTCAATGGGATGGTTCAGTAAAAGAGGTACAAGACATGACTGTTGGCGACATAATTATTGGAGATGATGGAACACCCCGAACGGTTACAGAATGTGTCACAGGAGAAGATGAGATGTACGAGATTATCCAGACAAATGCAGATAACTACACAGTAAATGGAAAACATATTCTCTCACTTAGGATTGCTGATCATAAACGTATCTATTGGGATGAAAAATGCGGTGCGTGGATAGCAGGTTATTATGATAGGTATGATTGCAAGTATAAGAAAAGAAGTTTTGCTGCATTACGCGACGGAGAAAGTACGTTTGTTAAGATCACAAAAGAGGGATGTACTTGCGATGAGTGTAATATTACCTATGCTAGACGGGAGGGGTATAGATTGCACATGAAGGGTATTCACAATATCGAAGTTCCAAAGCTGCCGCCTAGCGGCAAAAAAGCGAGCAAAACAAAAACAGATACATATAATGACGTAGTTTCATTTATTGACACAATTCCAGGCGACGATATTCTAGATATCACAGTTGAAGATTATCTCCAACTAAACGAAAACACACAAAAACGACTGTATGGATTTAGATGTCCAGGAGTGCATTGGCCAAGACAAAAAGTCAACCTCGATCCTTACTTTCTTGGATTATGGTTAGGAGACGGAGTCAGCCGGGGACCTGAGATATGTACAGTTGATGATGAAATCACCGAGTTTCTGCAAACCTATTGTGTTGATAATGACTTTCGCTTATCAAAAGTGAAGAATACTATTGTCTACAGGATTTGTGATCCTGGTGGATGCTCAAGGATTATAGCATCCATGGAGCACTACAATCTTATTCAAAACAAACATATCCCAAAGGAATATCTAACTAACGATAAGGAAACAAGACTCAAAGTTCTTGCGGGAATAATTGACACAGATGGGAATGTGACGAAGGAAGGGAGACTTGTGAGGATATCCCAGTGTCTGAAGCATAAACAACTTGTCAATGATATCGTGTATCTATCGCGTTCACTAGGATTTTGCGTAAATGTACGGGAAGAGAACACAACACATACATATAAAGGTGAGAAAATCAAGGGGAGATGTTATCAGGTGACGATCTCAGGAGACCTTCATACGATTCCAACATTGATAGCTAGGAAGAAATGTTCTCCGCCGCCAGGCACTGGCGAGAATGGAAGATCAATCGTAGTAGATAAGCTTCGTACATCAATCAAAATAGAGCCTGTCGGGAAGGACACATACTATGGGATTAATACAGATGGAAATCACAGGTTTCTTCTTGGGGACTTCACAGTCGTTCACAATTGTATCAACTTCATGAGATATTATGGCAACACTTCTGAGACTTATTGCATTCATGGAATGGATGCGGATTTGATCATGCTAGCCCTTGGTACACATCTCCCTAACTTCTATATTTTACGTGAGGATCAACGAAGTACAACTACCCATTGTATAAATATTGGACAAACGAGGGAGCGTTTAGCGGATATGATGAAATGGGAGAGCGATGAGTTCAAATTCAGTAGAAAATCTGTAATTGACGATTTCGTATTCCTTTGTTTTATGGTTGGTAATGACTTCCTTCCACACATTCCTTCTATTGAAATTATTGAGGACGGTATCGAAGTAATATTGGAGGTATACAAGAATATCGCTCCAGTGCACGGGCATATAACTCGATCACCGCATGGAAAGGTCGTCTTTAATAAGAGAGCTCTACAAGCGTATCTCTACACCATAGGGGGATACGAGAAGGATATACTTGAAGGGAAACTAAGGAGGAAGAATAGTTATTTCCCAGATAAAACGTTAGAGAAGTGTGCAAGGATGTGTCACACAGATAGTGGTGAATCCCGTTTCCAGCTTGATATCGACCGGTTTAGGCAAGAACATTTTAAGGCGTCGTTTCCAGAGGGTATAAATGCTGAACAAGTATCACATGATTATCTTGAAGGCTTACAATGGGTGTTGTCCTACTACACTCGCGGCGTACCTAATTGGGACTGGTGTTACCCTCATCACTATGCACCTTCCGCTTCGATTATTGCTGAATATGTACCGAGTTTTCGCTTCCCAACGTACGGACGTACGCTCCCGCCTCCTCCTTTCCAGCAATTATTATCGGTTCTTCCGCCAAAGAGTGCATCATTAATTCCTGCGCCTCTATGTACTCTTCTTACGGATCAATCATCTCCTCTCAAAGTTTACTGTCCAGATGATATAAGATTGGATAGGTCGGGTATGCGTCAAGATTGGGAAGCAATTGTGCTTCTTCCGATGATTGACATGGGCGTGATGAAGGACGCATATTCCTCCTTAATTAATGAAGTTGATGAGAGAGAGTTGAAGCGGAACGTACCTGGGAAATCATTCTTCTACACGTACACTCCGAATAGAATATCACACTTCAAGTCGTTCTACGGGGATATTGAAAACTGCGCAGTTCGCACGACTCCTATAGATATATGAGAGATATGAGAGATATGGTAGAAGACATTGCTTATTGATCCGTAGCATATCATATACATTGCCCACTTCTATTCGAAGTGGGCAAAAGAGAAATAATATTTATGGGTCACATATTAAATGGTAAATCGCAACAGCCGTTCTAAAAGACGTTCTCGTTCTCGTTCTCGTGTGAAAAGACGTTCTCGTTCTCGAGTGAAAAGACGCTCTCGTTCTCGAGTGAAAAGACGCTCTCGTTCTCGAGTGAAAAGACGCTCTCGTTCTCGAAGGAGGAGCAGGTCTCAAAGTGGAAGGAGAATGCTAGGAGGTGCTTTGAGCGACATATTGGACGATGACACGTCGATGCACATTCGGTCCAACCTATCACTGACAGAACAATCTCGTCTTGCGTGTAGGACCATCGCCAGTGCGGATGAGAGGAGGATGTGTCGACAGATTGCAAAAAATAGAATTGGTCGGTTAATGATGGGCGCACACCGTAAACGGCAAGCATATCCTGGTGTTTTGACGGATCTGGTGAACACTAGAGGGCAAATGCCTAGTACGGGCACTATACCCGGTGTGAACGAACCCGACGACGAACGCATCGATAGGATGAACATGATCAACTACATTGTTAAGTACGTTCCGATGAGTATGATACCAGATCTTCTTGAGGATATAGCTTATGATCATGGGTTTATGATTAACGGTCGAGAGCTAAACCGACGACTGTTGAAGAACTATCTGATGATGCTTGACTCTGATTACGTGTACATAGTCCTTTCATCCATTCAGGATAAACTAGGAGGTAACTCTTAGTCGGCCGCTAGTGGGGGCTATTTGTGCAGTTCGCGGCGATCGCGTCTGCAATGTCACATCTCCTAATGACTACAACATCGCAAACTATGTGAATTGCTCGAGAACCAGTAAGTCCGGTTGCATTCAGCACACTATCCGCGAAATCATTGTATATTGCATCGAAAGCATGTTCAGTTGGTTGGATTGAGAACGATATTTATACATATATTTAATTACTCTAGTATGTATAGATTAAATGACAACCATATGTTCTCAATGTCAAAATCTCGTAGATGAGCACAGCAGTGTCCAAATCATGTCTACAACCCGCCCAGGGAAAGGTTTACACTATCCTGCGAAATACTGTATCCCCTGTGCATTACAACACGTTAGAACGGATGGTCCGTGTGCTAATCTGAACGAAATGGGCGATGCATGTGAGTTGTATCATTGCGTTCAAAAGGTTATTGGGTTGCCTTCAAAGTCATCTTCTCCTTCTGACCAGTGGGTGTTGACTTTTGTACCGGGGACGCTGTATGATGGGATACCTATCAGGAGGGGATTTATGAAATGGTGGATAACTCCAACTGGTCCTCCAAATATATATAATAAAACTACATATGGCTTGGAGTATGAAATCCTTATATATAAAGATATCGTGAGGCCATTGATATACAAGAAAGTGTGTCCAAACTTCGTCCGTTACCTAGGGTCATCTAATGGATGCAAAAGTTCTCAGTTGATCAACTTTCTTGTCGATAGAGCGCCTATAAATAAAGGGCCTAGAGTCATGACGCTTGATCAAGCAGAAAGAGCGACTACTGTTGCAGTGTCTTATTTAAGCAGGTCACGTGAAAACAGACCCAGCATCAATTCGGCATACAACAGGAACATTACCTCACAGAACATGTTACAGGACTACAGTGTGTTGATCAACGAGGCATTCACACCAGGAACACATAATTTTAAGGATTGGCTGAAGATGTCAAATAAGAAGCCCGGATTAGTATTCAACGTAGTTTTCCAAATCATGGTAGCATGTTACGCTCTAGGACTCTCAAAAACAACTGCGAATGATCTACATCTTGCTAATATATGGGTTGAACCATTATCTGAACCACGAACATATGTGTATATTATTGACGGTATACCCTACACAGTTGAGCTAGAATATCTTGCGTTGGTATATGACTTCGATCGTGCATACTCAGAGAAGTTCGGCAATAATCCAATGCTTGATGAGCATTTATGTCAATCTTACAATCAGTGTAACGAAACAGTGATGAACAAGGATGCTATCAAGGTTTTGATGTACCTTATGTGCAGTGGCTTCGCAACAAGGGATTTAATTCTTGAAATAATATCTCCTGTAAATATGGAAGATGATATATGGGAGTTCCTATTGCAACAATCCACCAAGTTGTTATACTTGATGTATGGCAATGACAGACTCGGGGCCACTGAACTTGATGCAATGAACCCGATGGGCGTAATAATCTCGAATATTGCTAGTATGTCTCAAGGAATACAGATCGGTGTCTATGATCCTGGAAATCCAGATACATACGTTTGCGACCCCTCGAGGTTCACCCCAGATGGAACACTCTATGAGAATTACATGCCGATGGAACTCGATAACTAGTATAAGGAGGGAAACATAATTAAAAATGATTTAATTACATAAAGTCTTATTGTTGGAAATAACAACATGTCAATATGCCAACAAGATTACAGGAGTATACTGCAATATGTTGTTTCGCAATTCCTCTACTGCGAAGATATCAATAAGATATGTGGGGCAAATACATACCTCAACAAGATATTTATAGAGGATTGGCGATATGTTTACAGAATATGTCTACATCACCAACCTCATAATTATGATGGAGAGGCAGTAATCACCGTTCTCGGTACTCAGTGCTGGTATAAGGAAGGGAAACTTCATAGAGAAGGTGATCAACCGGCAATTATCTGCGTGAGCGGTACTCAGTTCTGGTTTAAGAAAGGGAAACTTCATAGAGAAGGAGATCAACCAGCAATAATCTTCGCGGACGGTTATAAGTTCCGGTTTAAGGGATGGAGACGTTATAGAGAATGAGATCAACTAGCAGTAATATGAGCGATCCAGAAGAGCAACGTAAATGTTTTAACTACAAGAACTTGCAGCCTCTAGGGGGAGGGAAGAAAATTGTTCCAAAGGTAGTAAGTAGACCCAAAAATAGGCTCTTTTATGTCTTACAAAAGAATAAAAGAGATTAAGACTTATCATACAATTACAAAACCAAATGCAATGTCCTAAAATACCTAATGGTTTCCCAAAAGGAGTAGATCGTACCTTAACCCAGATCACCTTGTTTAGGGGATCATTTCCGAGCGACATCTTAGCGATCGTTGAGCCGGAACCATATCCTAGCATAGCGGACGTAGGTTCTCAGTGGCGGATTGCCCAATCTCTTACGTTTTTACCATTGGGTACGGCAATTAACCGTGTTCCCCTTGTCGATTTCCCGACAAGGGTGGTAGTAAGAGCTCTAAGGGGGTCCCCGCCTCCAGATATCTTGCCAGTTTGTACTGACTAGCGTGTCTCTTTTCCAAACACGCTTTTTAGAGCCCAATTTGACTCTCTTTCATTATATTATAGTCCTGTAGAGTGCGACCATCTTCCCTTGATGGAATCCCCTGCTTTCACAGAGGGGTAGACTGTATCTTAAGCAAACTCAGGCTGGTTATGCCGTCATTGTTCACCGATGACCGTGCGGTCGTTGAGGGAGTGCCGTATATCTTACCATATCGATACTTAGGCACTTTACCCGCGGATTGCCCAATCTCCCAACGTTATTACCATGCCCACGTCATTACCGTGGGTATCGCACATTGTTTCCAACGTGGAGTGGTAGCCGGAGCTTAAGGGGGTTCCCGAATCATTATAAGTCATCTTGCCGCTTAGCGACTAGCACCTGATATCAAGAAGGATCTAACTGTTTACCTCGCGACAGAGCCTTATATCACGAGCAGAGTGCTTTTCAAGTCAGAATTTTAACTGTTTTCCTGCAAAAATTAACCGCTGTTGATCTGGGGGTCGTAATACCTTATAGTTTCCTATAAGGGCTAGACTATACCTTGAGCCTTCATCGGAGTTACCAGCTCCTCCAACCGATAGCCTTTGAGTCGTTGAACGGTATCCATAGGTAAGGTAAATAAACCCTTAGGATTTCGCTGCGGATTACCCAATCCTGAACGTTGTTACTATGCCCGACGTCATTACCGTGGGTGCTCTCACCAATTTCTCAGTGAGAGGTAGTAGTTCAGGCTCTATAGGGACTTCCCGCAATTGAGCTACCTCGCCCAAAAATGGACTAGCATCTGTGTACATATTCTCTAGGACACAACTGTTTCCCAGAATCAGAGCCTAGATGATCCCGGCAGGATGCTTTTCGGAACATTCCCCTAGTTTATTCCCTCTTTATCTTGGATTTTAGCCTTCACAGCATCAATGGTATCTGTGCCCTCTACTTCGAGTGTGATTGTTTTTCCTGTGAGTGTTTTTACGAAACGTCTCACCAAGCTCATACAGGCATTTCCTCCTGTCATCATAGCTTCTACCACTTCGATATCGCAGCCTACTGATATGGGACTGTGATGCCTCTACGGCGGCACCCTCTCGGGCGGGACTGGACTATACCTTAAGGAATCATTGTGTTACGTCAAACACTCATCCCCACAACTTTCTAGTCTCTGAACGTTCCTCATATCCCATGACGGTTGGGACTTAGAGGCTTCGCTGCGGATTTGCCCTATTCCTTGGATTATTACCATACCTGTAATGATTAACTACAGCCACCAGAGAGTTTCCTAACTAGCTTGGTACCAAGGCCTTGCAGGCGGTTCCCGCAATTTAGATGTGTCGCTTGCCATATCGCAAACTAGCAGTGTGTTGCCATACCACTCAGACTTTTCAATCTGCATATTCTACTACTTACACACATGCTTTTAAATCAAGTATTAACTTTATGGAATGTATAATCCGTTTATCCACTCCTGTAACCCGTCCGCCCATAATACTGCTGGTTGATCTCCTTCCCTATGACACCCCCTCTTCCTTATACCAGTACTGATCACCGGTCGTGAGGATTACTGCCAGTTGACCCCTTCTCTATGCAGCGTCCCGTCCTTCCACCACTGAGAACCTATTTCCGATATGTTAGGATATGGTTCCGGCTCAACGATCGCTAAGATGTCGCTCGGAAATGATCCCCTAAACAAGGTGATCTGGGTTAAGGTACGATCTACTCCTCTTGGGAAACCATTAGGTATTTTAGGACATTGCATCTTATACTATAAATTGTACTATAAATTGTATGATAAGTCTTAATCTCTTTTATTCTTTTGTAAGACATAAAAGAGCCTATTTTTGGGTCTGCTTACTACCTTTGGAACAATTTTCTTCCCCCCTCCTCCTAGAGGCTGTAAGTTCTTGTAGTTTAAATATTTACGCTGTTTCTTTATTTAAAGCTACAGACTTCTTTATCAAAGATGAGTACAACGATCCAACATAACCAAGAGTATACCAAACTCAGCGAAGATCTCCACGTTAATATGCACATATGTATGGAATCATACCCTTGTCAACACTTAGTACAATACAAAGGTAAAAATACCCGCATGTTTGGTGATCGTATCGCCAAAATACTCTCCGATAATGCCCTCGAAATTCCAGACCACTTCCGTGGATACATCACATCGTAAGCCGGTAATATGTTTATTAGGCCTGTAGGGAATGAGATGTAGATATTATGCTGACCGTATAACTTAAAAGATTGAAGTCTTCACTCAATATGGAGTGTAGACAACAAATTATAGGTGATATGAAAAGGTTAAGTCCGCGTACTTTCCCTATCGTGAAGACAAAGATTCTTGAGATAATCACAACGCTAGTTATGCTCTTCATAACTTGTTATAACATCTATTTCGGTGTATATTCTCGGCTTGCTTAAATATGTGGTAACAATTCCCTCCTTCTTGTTCTTCACAGTCGATACATTTACCTTCTCTCAAACGATGTATTTGACATGATTTACTTGGGTATTTCCCATAGTAGTATTCTCTCTGAACACTACACTTTTCGCACGTTGTTTCCCCCATTAACTTCGCAAGAGATGTTCCCATAATTTGGAGGTACCAATCTTTAAGTATCCTAGACAATGCCTAGATTGAAAACTAACTGTACATCAATTATTTTTTATCAGTAAAATTGATTTTTTCTCTTTGTCAAGTGAGAGAAAATAGATATGACATCCCGACCAATGTTGCACATAGTACCAGAGGACTCTGTGCGTGAATTTTATGCTAACCATTCCACATACCATGCCGGTGATTCTGGTCTTGATCTATTTTTTCCAGAGGACGTAGCTATCGAAGCTGGGGAAACAAAGCTTGTCCCTCTTGGAATTCGGTGTGAGATGATAGAAGAGGTAAGATATGAGAAGGGAGGTTATTCTCAGAATGTATCGTATTATCTTTATGCACGCTCTAGTATCTCCAAAACACCTCTTAGTCTTGCCAACGGTGTGGGAATTATCGATTCCGCCTACCGAGGTCCAATTTGTGCGGCACTGCGCAACAATGGTCTATCCACATATGTAGTAGAGAAGGGGCAAAGGTTGGTACAGATTTGTTCACGAGACTTATCGCCATTTTCGTTTAGTATTGTACATGAATTATCTGAGACTTCGCGTGGAGAAGGGGGGTTTGGATCAACTGGCAAATAAAACCGCCAGGACTCAGATAAATATGTTACAACCCGCGTCAATGTAAACTTAAAACGAAAGGTCAATTCTGTAATGAATGTACGAATAGTAACACTAACGATAGGTTTTGTTATCATATCCTGTATTGTAATTATCTTCCTTTGGCGGAAGGAACGGTGGAAAGAGAAAAAGAAGGTGGAAATCATGGAGAAATCCCGAAAGCGCGAGGAGATATTACGACAGGACATCGCAAGACAACAAATACTTCAATCTCATGTTCGCCCTAAGTTTTTTAAAGAGAATGGGTTGATGGACGCTCGTTTTGCCAAGCCTGATATAACATCGAAAGAGATGCGAGACACATTTGTATATCTTATCGAAGAGTTTATGAAGTACTCTGATGAGATTGGCATAAAGCCAATAATAATTGGCGAAGCACTCCTAGGGCAGTATCTCTCCGGAGAAGTGCTACCTTGGGGCAAGGATGTGAGTTTCGTGCTGTTAGAACCTTCCATCTCAAAATTACAGGCACATGATACTAGTAACTGGTTTATCGAAATCAACCCAAATAGTTCCTATCATAATGACACAAATAATATTATCAGTGCACGAGTGATCTCAAAGCAGAATGGCGTATTTCTCAACATTAACTTCCTACGCCAAGAGGGAGAAAAGATAGTTGGAAATTGTCGGTATCATATGTATAAGTTGAACGACATTCTACCACAATCAGGTGACGATGGATTACGGTTAAGAGGACTGGGGGATACTGGTGTTTGGTTACCTGAGAATGTTAGCGGTATCCTAACTGCACAATACGGCAAGATACATGATATCGATGCGTTCGGACGAAAATACGGGTACGGATTTGATTCTCGCACTCGGTCTTGGTACAAGATTGGGTAAATTAACTATGATTGAATAGGTCGTATATATGCCTGGGCATATATAATTTAATTAGTCAAGAGTTACTCCCATGAAACAAGTAACTGAAGTTTAAGAGTTTTCGCTCCTTCCGGTACCGGTATACATGTTGTATTCGCTCCATCTAAGATACTTATTGCTGCTTTGCGTACCTTCTCCTCATGTTTAGCTTGTTTCTTTTCGTCTTTCTTTTCCTCTTTCTCAACATTCTTCGCTTCCTTCTTCGCTTCCTTCTTCGCTTCCTTCTTCGCCGCTTTCTCCGCGGCTTTCTCCAATTTTCGCCTTTCTTTTTCTATCTTTTTATCTTCACGTTCTTTCCCTCGTTGCTCGATACTTGCAATTGGGGTCCATTCATCTGCATTGAGCCTTGATACAAGGGTTTGAACGTCTTTATCACGTTTAAGAGAAATACACTCTTCCCAAACGAAGTCTTTTGGGGCGTGTCTGCGGTATTTATTTGACGGAACCACCGCGATAGCATGATGTGCATTATCCTTGATCCAGGCATAGTCAGGCGTTAGCTCGGTGCCGTTTGTAACATGTATTACATGTATATCGGCTTCCTCCGGCGCTTGGACGACGTCGCCAAGCAAGTCCTGAAACTTGCTCAGCCCTGTAGGAATCTCTTCCTCGATAGGTTGGTAGATGCTACTGATGTGTACTTTCATACGGGATTTATAATGCGTATGTCTTTAAATCTTAATTACCTACATTCTTCTTTTCCTGATCCTTATTGATCTTCGCCTTAATAGCGTGAACTGCGAATGTAATAGCCAAAGCGATAATGATAATTATGAGAGCAATTCCCGATATCTTCCAAAAGAGTGAATCCATTTATGTATACAAACTATACAGAAAAATGAAGGAAATAAAATGAAATAATTACTACTTTTTCCGGGTAATATCTATGTTAAATGCCTAAGAAATGTTAACTATGAACTTTACTTTCACAACTATCGTATCTGCATTTTGCAGCGATACTTTTGGTACCGAGATCACGGCGCTATTTCTCTCGTCTATTTCTCTAGCAATCCTCAAGATACTGATGATCAGACATGACGACATCGAGGATTAATAGGGATAGATAGGGATAGGAAATACTTTTCCTCTGTAATAAATAATGGATCGCGATAAATTGGCGGATATATACAGTGCTGAGATAGTGATTGTCGGATGGATGTCTACATCTCTTGTTCTCCTTACAGCCTCTCTGTTATTCTACCATATGACTCGCGTAGAGTCTCTAGAAATCCACCCGGTCATCGCCGGCGCATTTGCTACAGGATTAATGGCTGCTGCCCTTATGGTATCAATTTGGGCTCTTATTGAATATAAGCGTCGCATTGATCGTTTGAAGCAGGCAGACCCAACAGTCAAAGAGGAGAAAAGGATGGGTAATATCGTTGTAGCCCTAGTGAGCATTGTTGGATTTATCGAACTAGGTATATCTCTCTCGATATTTATCGGGACAGTCAGAACAATGAAAACATATAAGACACCGTTTTTTTCTTAATTTCCTTATAACAAAGCAATGTATAGCGATCCTTTTCAACCACGAACAGACTACGATAAAGCGTACCATAAAGAGTACTGTAATGAGTGTTGCACACCTCAACGAACTCCAGGAGGGTATACCGTCTGCCACCCTCACAAATATGAAGAGAAGAGGGAGAATTACTGGAACAGTCACCCAAAGTCTCATACTCGCCCTTCCGCGCCTATCGGGGCGTACCTCTAAATACCTACACTTCCCCTTCCCTCTATCTTATAAGATTCTGAACTTGATTTGGATGAAAGATGATATGTGAGGAAGTATGTATAAATCTGTATAAAATGAATTGATAACCTATCTTGTGTGGATAGGTTACGGGTTACTCAATAACTATCTTCTATGGATTCTATGTTACGAAGATCGTCGTAGAGATTGTAGAGATTGTAGAGATAGTATTGATATGCAAAAATAACAATACTTGATAAATCATTTAATAATTTTATAGGAAAGTGAATTTCTCCAATAGCATTATTCACTTTAGCATGAATATCTCTCAGAAGATTAGCCAATTCACCGATCAAATTCACCCCTCATGGAAGGAGGCACTCGCAGAAGAATTCACGAAACCTTACTTCACAAGGCTTGTAGAATTCATTGAGATGGAACAATACGAACACACCATATATCCTCCACCGGACAAAATATTCACGGCTCTTTCATACCCTTTAGATGATGTAAGGGTCGTAGTGTGCGGACAAGATCCATATCACGGATACGGACAGGCACATGGGTTAGCTTTTTCGATCGAGGACGCTTCTTGCTGTAAATTTCCTCCATCCCTCCGGAATATCTTTCGCGAATTAGAAACTGATGAATTTGTAGAATTCAAAATTCCACGACCTATTCATGGGAACTTACAAGCATTGAGTCATCAAGGCGTCATGTTACTCAATAGTGTTTTGAGTGTACGGGAAGGACAAGCAAATTCCCACAAAGGAAGAGGTTGGGAGAATTTCACGGATGCTATCATTTCCGTTCTGAATGAGAGGAAAGAAAACCTGGTATTTATGTTATGGGGAAATGCGGCTAAAGGGAAGTGCTCGCAAGTAGATGATACTCGGCATTATATCTTAACGGCTGCGCATCCTTCTCCTTTATCTGCACGAAACGGTTTTTTTGGGTGCAACCATTTCTCACAGTGTAACGCGATCATGGAGGAATTAGAATCCCCAGAGATTATCTGGCAAATCTGATTCCTCCCTAAATAATCGAGATTAATTACTGTTTGTTGCCCATTATATCTATATAATTCCCCTTCCTTATAGTTTGAGTAATATTCGCGCATATCATTGCAGGTTGATCCATATGTAATTTCGTTCCTTCAACATATATATTCCTCTTCTTAAAACAAAGAGAAATACAAACTTCATCTGTTTGGAACGGCAGTTTGTGAAGATTATAAGCATGCTACTATACAACTGTATTAGCATCTATATTAATCACTACATTTTGAAAACCATTATTATAGTATGAGTCAGATGCAACGTCTAAAGTTGAACGCATGTTCAATGTATTTTCTGATATAACTAACTGACTATCAACTATGGTAGCCCCGACTCTTGGATTACTACCTACCCCATATCCTGCAGTACTAAAGATAGCTGTACCGCTTCCGGCCCAGGTTATACCGTCGCTTGAATAGGCTATTGAGTTCGTACCCTGACCTGTAGCGACCCAACGAGTTCCGTTCCATGCTACCCCATTTCCTGCAGTACTAAAGATAGCTGTACCAATTCCGGTCCAGGATATACCGTCGCTTGAATAGGCTATAGTATTCGTACCTTCACCTACAGCGACACATAGAGTTCCGTTCCATGCTACAGTATTTCCTTGAGTACTAAAGATAGCTACACCAATACCGGTCCAGGATATACCGTCGCTTGAATAGGCTATCGAGTTCGTACCTTGCCCTACAGCAACCCAACGAGTTCCGTTCCATGTTACCCCATTTCCTGCAGTACTAAAGATAGCTGCACCAATTCCGGTCCAGGATATACCGTCGCTTGAGTAGGCTATTGTGTTCGTACCGGCACCTACAGCAACCCAACGAGTTCCGTTCCATGCTACCCCATATCCTGTAGTGCTAAAGATAGTTGCACCAATTCCGGTCCAGTTTATACCGTCGCTTGAATAGGCTATTGTGTTCGTACCGGTACCTACAGCGACCCAACGAGTTCCGTTCCACGCTGCATTATATCCTGAAGTACTAAAGATAGTTGTACTTAGTCCGGTCCAGTTTATACCGTCGCTTGAATAGGCTAGTGTGTTCGTACCGGCACCTCCAGCAACCCAAATAGTTCCGTTCCATGCTACTATATATCCTAAAGTACTAAAAATAGATGTGCCGAGTCCGGACCAGTTTATACCGTCGCTTGAATAGGCTAGTGTATTTGTACCTTGACCTGCGGCAATAGTTGGTTGTTGAATATATACATTCCCCAAATTAGAATTCCACGCTACATTATTCCCTGAAGTACTAAAGATAGCGGTGCCAATTCCGGTCCAGGATATACCGTTGCTGGAGTAGGCGATTGAGTTCGTGCCGATACCTACAGCGACCCAACGAATTCCATTCCATGCTACCCCTATTCCTATAGTACTAAAGATAGCTACACCAATTCCGGTCCAGTTTATTCCGTCGCTTGAATAGGCTATTGAGTTCGTACCGATACCTACAGCGACCCAACGATTACCGTTCCACGCTACCCCATTTCCTCCACTACTAAAGATAGCTACACCAATTCCGGTCCAGTTTATACCGTCACTTGAATAGGCTATCGAGTTCGTACCTTCACCTACAGCGACCCAACGAGTTCCGTTCCATGCTACCCCATATCCTACAGCACTGAAGATAGCTGTACCAATTCCAGTCCAGGATATACCATCGCTTGAATAGGCTATTGTGTTCGTACCTTCACCTACAGCGACCCAACGAGTTCCGTTCCATGCTATCCCTAATCCTGTAGTACTAAAGATAGCTGTACCAATTCCGGTCCAGGATATACCATCGCTTGAATAGGCTAGTGTGTTCGTACCGACACCTCCAGCAACCCAAATAGTTCCGTTCCACGCTACCCCATATCCTGCAGTACTAAAGATAGATGCACCTAGTCCTGTCCAATTTATACCGTCGCTTGAATAGGCTATTGTGTTTGTACCTTGACCTACAGCGACCCAACGAGTTCCGTTCCATGCTATATTATTTCCTGCAGTACTAAAGATAGATGTACCACTACCGGTCCAGGATATACCGTCGCTTGAGTATGCTATAGAGTTCGTACCTTCACCTACCGCGACAGTTAGATTTGACGGGAAATTGATTGTATTCTGTCTTTTATTATTATAAGCTACCCCATATCCTCCAACACTAAAGATAACTGAACCTAGCCCGGTCCAGGTTATACCGTCACTTGAGTAGGCTATCGTGTTCGTACCGGCACCTGTAGCAACCCAACGAGTTCCGTTCCATGCTACCCCTATTGATGCAGAACTAAAGATAGCTGTGCCAATTCCGGTCCAGTTTATACCGTTGCTTGAATAGGCTATTGTGTTTGTACCTTGCCCTACAGCTACCCAACGAGTTCCGCTCCACGCTACCCCATATCCTCCAATACTAATAATACTTGAACCCAGTCCGGTCCAGGATATACCGTCGCTT
>Ga0210044_10000532_pt1 | contig 57667 bp, 54 predicted proteins | sample CryGey13umfilter_2_FD_183959 | JGI IMG/M metagenome (GOLD analysis project Ga0210044, IMG submission 183959) | Groundwater microbial communities from aquifer in Utah, USA - Crystal Geyser 4/9/14 3 um filter (SPAdes) (version 2) | ecosystem: Environmental > Aquatic > Deep subsurface >...
TTGCTACAATCATGCGGGAAGAAGAACGAAAACTCTTCCGACAAATCAGGGAAAAAGATCACCTGGACGGTTCGAATAGAAAAACATAACCTACGATTTCAGTATCATTCTTCGATTAGGTATGACTTCGCTGAGTTTAAAGCCGCGCCCAATTTATTAATTTGAGCGAGATACGAGAATTAAACTCGATTCTCCATCCCTGCCTGCCCGCCATGCTTTTGAGCGGTGAAAGGGATTCGAACCCTCGACCTCTTCCTTGGGAAGGAAGCATTCTACCACTGAACTACCACCGCATATAACTTTGAGACGCGGGTAGCATACTACCACTGAACTACCATCTCATGAAAATATTTTACCATACGAGATTTCTGAATGTTTATGAGGGTTATCGAGGAATTTTCAATACATTTCCTGAAAAAATTAAATCCGGGTTTTCAAGACCATTCGCTCGAGCAATATCAACCCATCTATAACCGTCTCCATATGCTCTAACCGCGATGTTCCAAAGTATATCACCCGACTTTACTGTATAAGAGTTACCGGTTATAGAATTTAAATTTGAAGTTACCTTATCGACCGGTGCTTCGATAACATTTGTTTTAATATTTTGATTTTTAGAATTAACTTTTTCTACAAATTTGCTGTCTGCACCTCTTTCCATTACGTTGGGAATAATTAATTTTGTACCCGTATAAATTACTCCGGGATTGGTTAATTTATTTGCACTTACAATATCTACCCAGTTATAGCCGGAACCGTATTCTTTCTCTGCAATTCCCCATAGATTATCACCGGACTTAACTTCGTAAGTTTTATTAGCGGCTTTTTCTTGATTTATGGCAGGTGCGGTGTCCGTTGATCCGGACTCTATCATCCCTTTTCCTTTTACAAAAGTAAATAATAATGCAGTTGCGATTATTACAACCAGGAATCCTAAAATCAAGCTTGTGTATGACTCGCCCCATTTAACCCGCACAAAAAAATTATTACTTTTTTCTGTTTCTGCTTTTTTTTCTATTTTTTTTACTGATTTTCTGCTTTTTTTTCTAACCATATTGTCAATTCGAGGGCAGAAGTATCACCGCGGGCGGGCTCGACCGGATTCGAACCGGCGGTTTTCTCCGTGACAGGGAGACGTGATAGACCGCTTCACTACGAGCCCAACGTAGCTAGGAAGTATCCTAACAAATTATTGAATTATAGTCAATGCTTTGTTATGATCTGATATAGTTTATAATCAATTTTTATGTCAAACCAACAGATTGCAGAGTTATTCAGAAATGTTGCTGCAGCCTACAGCATAAAAGATGAAAGAAAATATTATTTTCAAATAATCGCCTACCATAGAGCTGCGGACGCAATAGACAATTCTACTACCGAAATAAAAGACTTATTTGACCAAAAATCACTGCAAAGCCTGCCAGGAGTCGGGACTTCGATTAAATCCCATATCGAAGAACTCCTAAAAACAGGTAAAGTTTCTAGATTTAAATGGGTTTTTGAAAACATTCCGGAGGCAGTATTTCCTCTTTTAAAAATTCCCTCATTTGGTCCAAAAAGAGCATACAAACTTGTAAAAACATTTGGCTTGGGAAATCCCGAATCTGTAGTTGATGACCTTGAAAAAATTGCAAAAGAAAATAAAATTTCTCCTCTTGCCGGCTTCGGAGAAAAATCACAAAACGATATTTTAAGAGCCATAAAAGAATACAAGGAGGGTAAAAGTAAACAAAGGAGAATGACACTTCCCTTTGCCGCAGAGCTTGCAAAAAAAATTACAGACTTCTTAATTGAAGACCCTAATGTTTTACAAGTATCGGCGCTGGGAAGTTTAAGAAGAATGGTCTCAACAATAGGAGACATTGATATCGCTGTTGCCAGTAATAATTCCGAAAAAGTCATTAATCACTTTGTATCTTACCCATACAAAGAAAGGATAATTGAGAAAGGGAACTCAAGTGCCTCGATTCTAATTTCCGGCGGATATCAAGTAGACCTTATGGTTCAGCCTGTTAAAAGCTTTGGGTCTCTTTTACAGCATTTTACAGGAAGTAAGGATCATAATATTCATTTAAGAGAATTAGCGATAAAAAAGGGTCTTTCGCTATCTGAGAAGGGAATTAAAAAAATTAAAGATCCAAAAGCAGGACTAGCCACGTATTCCACAGAAAAAGATTTTTATAATGCCCTTGGGCTTGACTTAATTCCTCCCGAAATGAGAGAGAACACGGGAGAGATAGAATTAGCTGCAAAACATAAACTTCCCCGTTTAATTGAACTTTCAGATATTAAAGGCGATTTACATCTTCATTCCAATTTTTCAATTGAACCAAGTCATGATCTCGGACAAAGTTCTATGCAAGACATGCTTAATAAAGCCGTTAAACTTAAATATGAGTATTTAGGTTTTTCCGAACATAATCCCAGCGTTTCTAAACACAACGATAACCAATGTTATGAAATTCTCAAAAAAAGAGACGAAAAGATTGAACAAATTAAATCAAACATAAAAAGTGTTCGAATAATTAAATTGCTCGAAGTTGATATTTTAGCTTCGGGTGAACTTTCACTAAGCGAAAAATCCTTAGCCTTACTTGACGGAGCTATAGTTTCTATCCATTCCGCATTTAACCTTAACAAAGAACAAATGACCGAGCGAGTTTTGAATGGTCTATCAAATCCTAAGGCAAAAATTCTTGCTCATCCTACAGGACGATTAATAAACGAAAGACAGGGATATGATCTTGATTGGGAAAAAATTTTTGAATTTTGCCAAAAACATAATAAAGCTCTCGAAATTAACAGTTGGCCAAACCGTTTGGATTTACCGGACAATATTGTTAGACGTGCCGTTACATCAGGAATAAAGCTGGTGATTAACACCGATAGCCATGCTGCTTATCAAATGGGTCTAATGGAATATGGTGTTTCTGTTGCAAGACGCGGATGGGCAAAAAAGAGTGACATCATAAATACATTATCGTATAATGAATTTATGAAGTGGCTTAAAAATTAAAGGGGGTGATATTTATTATGCTTATTCCAATAGCAATACTTGGTGTAGTTCTTATCTACGTATGGTTTATTTATAACGGTCTCATAACTGCTAGACTAAGAGTTTCTGAGGCATTTTCTCAGATTGATGTTCAACTTAAAAGAAGGACAGACCTGATTCCAAATTTAGTAGAAACAGTTAAAGGATACGCTAAACACGAAAAAGAATTATTTGAAAAGGTTACCGCGGAAAGGGCAAATTTAATGTCTGCAAATGGAGCTAATGAAAAAGCAAAAGCAAACGACGGTTTAAGTAATGCCTTAAAATCTCTTTTTGCGGTTGCGGAAAATTATCCGACCCTAAAGGCCAGTGAGAATTTCCAAAAACTACAAGATGAACTTTCCGATACGGAGAACAAAATTGCTTATTCAAGACAATTCTATAACAGCAATGTCTTGGATTATAATACGAAACTAACAATCTTCCCGAACGTTTTGTTTGCGAACTTGTTTGCTTTTAAACCTTCAGAATTTTTTGGTGTAGACGAAGGTGATAAAAAACCCGTTAAAGTTAGTTTTTAAGTATGGAGATATACTCTCAGATTTCGGCTAACAAGAACAAGACGTGGCTAATAATGTTGTTGTTTGTCGTTTTTATAGCAACATTAGCTTTTATATTCTCTAAAGCATTAGGCTATGGATTGTCTTTTGTCGGCATTGCATTAATTTTCTCGGGATTAATAAGTATAGGGAGCTACTATTATTCCGATAAACTGGTTCTTGCAACTCTTAAAGCAAGGGAAATAGAGATGCAAGATAATCCTTTGCTTTTTAGAACTGTTGAAAACCTTTGTATTGGCGCCGGTTTACCTATACCAAAAATTTATATCGTTAACGATTCTTCTCCAAATGCATTTGCCACAGGTCGTGATCCTAATCATGCCGTTGTCTGTGTTACAACAGGGATTTTGAGTTTATTAAACAAAGCAGAGCTTGAAGGCGTTATCGCCCATGAATTATCACATATAAGAAACTATGATATACGCTTAATGGCAGTTGTGGCAATCCTAGTAGGATTTATTGCAATCATTGCCGACATGTTTATGCGTTCACTTTGGTGGGGCGGAATAAAAGACGACGATAACAGGGGTAGCGGAAATATTCAGCTAATATTTTTAGCTCTTGGAATTGTTTTTGCAATTTTATCTCCAATTGTTGCAACGCTAATTCAGCTTGCAGTCTCCCGAAAAAGGGAATTTTTAGCAGATGCATCGGGAGCTCTATTAACCAGATATCCTGAAGGACTGGCAAGTGCCTTGGAAAAGCTTGAAAAAGACAAAACACCTCTTAAAAAAGCAAGCAATGCAACTGCACACCTTTTTATCGAAAACCCATTTAATAGAAAAAGTTCCCAAAATTGGTTTGCGTCTCTTTTTAACACTCACCCTTCAATTGATGAGCGTATTAGAATCCTTAGATCAATGTAAAAAATGAATTCACTTTTAATTATATTAGGGAAAATTTTGTCTTTTTTTAGTAAAAAAACAAATTTAGGAGGAGGATCTACATGGCCTGGACATATTGCTCTAATAATTAACAACAATTTTATTCAAAATATTTTTGAAAAATCCCAAACAGAAATTATACTTATTGCGGGAACTAACGGAAAAACTACTACATCAAAAATGATTAGGACAATTTTAGAGAGGAATAATAGAACTGTTTTCCAAAACAAGTCCGGCGCAAATCTTTTAAATGGAATAGCATCATCTCTTATAATAAAAGCTAATTTTTATGGAAAAGTAAAAAAAGATTTTGCAATTTTTGAGGTTGATGAGAATACATTGCCCTTAATACTTAAGATTATTAAACCAGGCTATATCGTTCTATTAAACTTATTCCGGGACCAGCTCGATAGATATGGCGAAATTGACTATATTGTTCAGAATTGGAATACCGCCCTGAAGACTTTAGACGCAAAAACAACTCTTATTTTAAATGCGGACGATCCTGCAATCGCCTTTTTAAATAAAGATACAAAAGCAAAAGTAAAATATTTTGGCTTAAATGATGTAAGGGTTTCTACGAGAAAACCGCAGTATTCCGCAGATTCTGTATTTTGTCCCAATTGTCATTCCAAGCTGAATTTTAGAATGATTTTTTTTTCTCACCTTGGAGATTGGAAATGTTCAAACTGCAATTTAAAAAGACCGCGTTTAGATATTGGCTCTTCGAAAACATATCCGCTTAGTGGAATTTATAATCGCTATAATACCAACGCTGCTTTTCTAACATGCAAAACAATCGGAATCGATAACAAAAATATTAACGAAGGCCTCGCTCATTTTAAGCCCGCATTCGGTAGACAAGAATTAATTAATTTTAATGGTAAAAAAATTCAAATATGTTTAGCAAAAAATCCGACGAGTTTTAATGAAACACTCCGCACGATTAATCATCTTCATGGAAAAAATCTTCTAATTATTATAAATGATCATATTCCTGATGGCACTGACGTTTCATGGATTTGGGATATTAATATTGAAAAACAAATTAAAGATGAACACAATGTGACAATAAGCGGAACAAGGGCCTATGACATGGGACTAAGAATTAAATATGGGAAATTTTCTCCAAATCTTAGTGTGGAACCAGATCTTAGTAAGGCAATTCTAAACGCTCTGGAAAAAATTTCACCGGATGAAACTCTTTATATTCTGCCAACATACTCGGCTATGCTTGAAGTTAGAAAAATATTAACAGGAAGAGAAATTTTATGATTGATAGAAATTTAACAATAGGATGGTTATATCCTGAGCTTATGGGTACATACGGTGACCGTGGAAACATTATTACCCTAAGAAGGCGCTGTAAATGGAGAAATATTGATTTCCGTACAAAAGTTCTAGACATCGGTTTTGAACCAAAAGAAATGCTAGAGTGTGATCTTTTGTTTATGGGAGGAGCTCAAGACAGACAGCAAAAAATTGTCGCCGAGGATTTAAAAGATAAAGTTGGAACATTCTCACAAATAATAAGAGATGAGATTCCAGGATTATATATTTGCGGTGCATACCAATTCTTAGGTAAGTATTATAAAGAGGCAGACGGAACAGTAATTCCGGGTTTAGGAATAATAGATATCTATACTGAAAACCCTAATACGGATCGCATGATTGGAGATATTGCAATAATACCAAGAATTGACACACTAAGTGACTTTATATTTGTAGGTTTTGAAAATCATGGTGGAAGAACAACCCTAGGTAAAAATGTTAAACCGTTCGGAAATGTTCTCTCAGGCTTTGGTAATAATGGTAATGACAAAACCGAAGGGGCAATTTACAAGAATAGTATTTGCACTTACCTACATGGTCCGGTTTTGCCAAAAAATCCGGAGCTAGCCGATTATCTAATTAAAACTGCTCTGGAAAAAAAATACAAAAAAACAGTCAACCTTGAGCATTTAGACGATACTTTAGAAAAAACAGCAAGAACAGTAATTGCGCAAAGACTAGGCGTTAAAGTATAATAAACCGATGAATCCCGTTAGAAAATTCTGCAGTAATCAATTCAAAGTGCTCATAGGTTATCGAATCAAGAATGGAGGTTTTCTAACGGGATGAAAATAGATATCCTTAAAGTAGCAAAATTAGCAAACCTCAAGCTTAAAGACAATGAAGAAAATGAATTAGAAGGGCAACTAACGTCGATCCTTGGCTACATCGAAAAATTAAAAGAGGTTGATACCGAAGGTGTTGAAGAGACTAGCCAGGTAACTAACTTGGAAAACATAGAAAGAGAAGATTTTACTCTCCCCTCCTTAGAGCAAGTCACTGCCCTATCCAATGCAAATAAAAAACATGAAGGTTTTTTTGAAGTGGAGGCTATTTTAGAATGAAATTGAATGAATTAACAATCAAACAAGCAATTGATGGGTTAAGAAAAAAAGAATTTTCAGCTCTTGATTTAACAGAATCCTGTTTGGATCAGATAGCTAGGCTTAATCCCTTGCTTAACGCATTTTTAACTATTTGTAACAAAGAGGCAATAAACGCTGCCAAGCAGGCTGACGAAAAATTAAGAATCGGAGATAAATCTCCTTTATTGGGAATTCCTATTGCTTTAAAAGATATCTATTTAACTAAGAACATCAGAACTACTGCATCTTCCAAGGTTTTAGATAATTACATACCACAATATGACGCTACTGTTGTAAAAAAACTAAAAGATGCAGGTGCAATCATTTTGGGAAAATTAAATTGTGACGCGTGGGCACACGGATCAAGCGGAGAAAACTCCGATTACGGACCGGTAAAAAATCCATACAATGTTGAATATACTCCAGGAGGATCCAGCAGCGGATCTGCTGCTAGCGTTGCGGCTGATATGAGTATTGCTTCGGGAGGGACGGATACAGGAGGCTCAATCCGCCTGCCTGCAGCGTTTTGTAACGTTGTCGGCCTAAAACCAACCTATGGACGTGTAAGCAGAAATGGCATTATTGCAATGTCCTCATCTCTTGATTCCATCGGTCATTTTACAAAAACTGTTGAGGACAGCGCCTTATATTTAAATGTTACAGCTGGAAAAGATAGTTTTGACGCTACAACGCCGAATCTACCGGTTCCCGATTATTCTAAAAATTTAAATAAAAGCATAAAAGGTACCAGGATTGGAATTCCAAAAGAATTCTTTACCGAAGGACTTGATAAAAAAATTAAAGAAAAAACTATGGAAGCAATTAGTTTTTTTGAAAAACAAGGAGCAGAAATTATCGATATTTCACTCCCCCACACCGATTATGCAATTGCTGCTTACTACATAATTCAACCCGCCGAGGTTTCTTCCAATTTAGCAAGATATGACAGTATAAGATATGGAAATAAACGGTCTTATTTTGGGAAAGAGGCAAAAAGACGTATTATGCTTGGAACATTTACTCTTTCTGCCGGTTACTATGACGCCTACTACAAAAAAGCTATGAAAGTAAGAACTTTAATTAAAAAAGATTACGAAGAAGCTTTTAAAAAAGTAGACGCAATAATTACCCCTGTTTCCCCTACACTACCATGGAAATTAGGCGAAAAAATTAATGATCCTTTAAAAATGTACTTGTCCGATATTTTTACTGTTACAGCAAATTTAGCCGGAATTCCCGGACTTTCTGTACCAATTGGCATTATTGGTCCTTCAACAAGCTCAGAACAAGCTGCATTACCCGTTGGAATGCAAATTCTTGGCCCACAATTTTCTGAAGAACTATTATTTAATCTTGGACACCAATACGAAATTGGAAATCCAAACAAGGAGAAACCTCAGCTATGAAATATATACCGGTAATTGGATTAGAAGTTCATGTAGAGTTAAAAACAGAATCAAAAATGTTCTGCGGGTGCTCTGCAGATTATTTTGGTAAGGAACCTAACACACATACATGTCCCGTCTGCCTCGGACTCCCGGGGGCACTTCCGGTCGCAAATAAAACAGCAATCGAGTGGTGCATTAAAATCGGTCTTGCTTTAGATTGTAAGATTTCTTTATTATCCAAGTTTGACAGGAAAAATTATTTCTATCCCGACTTGCCAAAGGGTTATCAAATTTCTCAATACGATAAGCCATTTTGTGAAAAAGGATCAATTAGCATTAGATCTGGGAACAATACTAAAACAATTGGAATTACCAGAGTTCATCAGGAAGAGGACACCGGAAAACTAATTCACGACATAGTAAATGAAAAAAACGTAAGCTTAATCGACTTTAACAGAAGTGGTGTTCCTTTGGTAGAGATAGTTACGGATCCGGATTTTGAATCAGCCGGCGAAGTTATAAACTATCTAAAAAAACTACAGCAAATTGTTAGATATTTGGATGTTTCTAACGCCGACATGGAAAAGGGTGATATGAGATTAGAACCAAATATATCGCTTAAGCTTTCGGGTGATCAAGAACTGCCTAGATACAAAGTCGAGGTTAAAAATATTAATTCCTTTAGGTTTGTAGAAAAAGCAATAAATTACGAGTTAAAAAGACAAGAAGAGTTACTGGAAATTGGAGAAACCCCAAAGCAAGAAACCCGAGGTTGGAATGAAAAGAAACAAATTACACAATCTCAAAGAAGTAAAGAAGAAGCAAACGATTATAGATACTTTCCGGAACCTGATTTACCACCTTTTAGATTTGAGCAGAGTTATATTAATGAATTAAAAAATGGATTACCGGAACTTCCTGAGCAGAAACTTTACCGGTTTCAATCTGAATTTAAATTAACACTTTATGATGCGGAAATTTTAACTAGAGAAATTGAATTAGCAGATTATTTTGAAAAAACAGTAAAAACAGGAAAAGCAAAAAACTTAAACCCCAAACAAATAGCTAACGAAATAATCAATAAAAAAGTAAACATAGATGAAATATCACCAGAAGTCTTAGCCGGCCAAATCCAGGCAAAATTCCAGTTTACAAAGGTCGATAAAAAAGAATTAGAAGAAGCTATTAAAAAGGTTCTAAGAGAGAATGAAAAAGCAGTAAAAGACTATAGAAGTGGTAAAATACAAGTTATCGGATTCTTAATCGGTCTTGTAAGAAAAGAAACTGCTCAGCCAATCGATACATTAATTATTAAAAATTTATTGCAAAAGGAGTTAAGTAAACAATGAATGATACAGAACAAGAGGTAATACCAACTGTAAAACTAAGCGAATACAGAAAAGTAAGACCGATTGTAAAAAAGGTTGAAGAAAAAATTGGGGGAGACGCAAAAACAAGAAGGCTAACAAGAAGAGCGGCTGCATTTGCCTCACTACAAATGCAGAGAAAGGTTGAAGAACTAGAGGAACATGCCCTCGAAGACTCTCTTACCGGACTTAAAAACAGAAGATGGTTTATGCAAGAAATGGAAACAAAAATGGCATCTTCCCGCAGGACGAATAAACCGTTGTTTTTGATATATATTGATTACGATGATTTCAAAAAATATAATACGGCATTTGGGCACTCAGGAGGAGATGTTATTCTTCAGCAAATTGCAAAACTTCCCTTTAGAGAAGATGAATCAATTGCTAGACTGGGAGGAGATGAATTTGGACAGTTAATTAACAGAGAAGCAACGGAAGAAGACTTAAGGGTAATGATTATAAGATATCAAGAACAAATTAGAGAAGAAGGCAACCGGGTACTAACGACTTTACCTCACGTAACAGAAAATTTAGATCCGAAAGAAGTACCCAATAGCATAACTCTTACTTTCGGAGTTGCAAAATTTGACCCTTCAGATAGTCCGAAATCTTTTTTAAAAAGAGCTAATGAAGCGGCTCATTATGTAAAGCGGAGCGGAAAAAATTTCGTAGCCTTGGGCATTAACACTCCTGAGGGCTCTATTAATTTTAGAAATTTAGTAAATAATGGTTGATTTTGTACATCTTCATAATCATACGGAATTTTCCCTTTTGGACGGACTGGCTAAAATTAAACTTTTGGCAAAACGGGCCGGAGAACTTGGTATGAAAGCAATTGCCATTACCGATCATGGCAATATGTATGGAGCAATTTATTTTTATAATGCCTGCATCGAAGAGGGTATAAAACCAATAATAGGTTGCGAAGTCTACATGGCACAAAGAACCAGACACAATAAGGAAACAGGAATTGATTCTAACTACAACCATTTAATACTTCTTGCAAAAAACCGAATTGGATACAAAAATTTAATGAGAATAGTATCTATTGCAAATCTGGAAGGTTATTATTACAAACCAAGATGTGATATAGAGCTATTAAAAGAATATAGCGAGGGCTTAATTTGTTTAAGCGGATGCGTTAATGGTTTTGTGGCAGATCCCCTGCTCCATGGACAAGAAGAAACTGCTTTAAAAAGGGCAAAAAAATTATCGGAGATATTCGGGCCTGATCATTTTTATATTGAAATTCAAAAACATATTAACAATAACGATCAAGACGTAGTAAACGAAAGACTTATTAAACTTGCCCAAAAATTGGCTTTACCTCTAGTCGCCACAAATGATAATCATTACATTTATAAACAGGACGCAGAAGCCCAGGAAGCGCTACTCTGTATCCAAACACAAACTACCCTAAGTGATCAAAATAGAAAATTGACAATGCTTAATTCCCCTGATCATTACGTAAGGGATTCCGAGGAAATGATGGGGCTTTTTATTCAAACACCAGACGCAATTACTAATACGGTAAAAATTGCGGATATGTGTAATTTGGAAATTCAACTTGGAAAATGGATTATGCCGGTTTTTGATGTTCCGGGAGGAAAAAAACCTGCCGAATATATTCAACTTAAAGTTAATGAGGGACTACTTAATAGGTACGGAAAAATTAGTCTGGAAATTCAAGAGAGAACAGACTATGAGCTTTCCACAATTTTAAAAAAAGGTTACGAAACATATATTTTAATCGTTGCCGACTTTGTTAACTGGGCTAAATCAAAAGGAATTACGGTTGGACCGGGAAGGGGTTCAAATGCCGGCTCTATTGTTTCTTATGCGCTTGGGATCTCCGACGTTGATCCTTTATTCTTTAAACTGCCTTTTGAACGGTTTCTAAATCCAATGCGACCTTCCCCACCGGACATTGATCTTGATTTTGCCGACAATAGAAGAGACGAAGTAATCCAATATGTTACCGAAAAATATGGAGTAGATAAGGTTGCGCAAATTATTACCTTTGGAACTATGGAAGCACGTGGATCTGTTAGAGATACAGGTCGTGCACTGGGGATGCCGTACTCCGGACCTGACAGAATTTCTAAAATGATTCCGATGGGATGGCAGGGGCAAGCAATGACAATAGACAGGGCACTTGAACAGAGTCCGGAGCTAAAAATTGCCTATACTATAGAATCGGAAACCAAAAGATTGCTTGATTTGGCTAGAAAAGTAGAAGGAGTCGTAAGACATGCTTCTGTTCATGCGGCAGGCGTTGTTATTGCCGATAAAAGTCTTACCGAGTATGTCCCACTACAAAAAGAGTCAAACGGAGAAAGGATTATTACTCAATATGACATGTATACTGTCGGCGAAGACGGTGTCGGACTTCTTAAAATTGACTTCTTAGGTTTAAGAAATTTAACAATTATTCAAGAAGCCCTAAAATTTATAAAGGCTAACCAAGATAAAACAATTGATTTTTCTAAGATATCATTTGATGATCCAAAGACGTATAAACTGCTATCTTCGGGCGAAACAACCGGTATTTTTCAGCTCGAATCTCCGGGAATGAGACGCTATATTAAAGAACTAAAGCCAACAACAATTTTTGATTTACAAGCAATGGTTGCCCTTTACCGACCCGGACCTATGGCAAATATCCCCGAATTTATAAAAAGAAAGCATAATCCGAAATTGATTTCTTATCCGGATCCTCGACTTAAAGATGTCCTAAAAGAATCTTACGGAATAATTACTTTTCAGGACGATTTGCTCCTTACCGCCATCAATGTTGCAGGATATTCATGGCTTGAGGCAGATAAATTAAGAAAAGCTGTTGGCAAGAAAATTTCTTCCGAAATGAAGAAACAACACGATAAGTTTGTAAATGGTTGCATAACAAATGGAATGACTAAAAAAAACTCAGAACATCTATGGACATTATTCGAGCCTTTCGCCGGATACGGATTTGGCAAGGCTCATGCTGCTTGTTATGCAACCATTGCTTTTAGAACCGCATATTTAAAAGCTCATTTTGCTGTTGAATTTATGACTGCACTGCTAACTGCAGAATCCAGAGGAAGTACAGGTCCTACAAAAAATGAAAAGCTTGCTCAGGCCGTAGCAGAGTGCAAAAGACTCGACATTCTTGTTCTTCCTCCAAATATCAACGAATCCGGTTCGGAATTCATAATTGAAGATAATACTCGAATTAGATTTGGTCTTTCTGCAATTAAAAACGTAGGGGAAGCAGCAATATCTACCATTATCTCTGCAAGAAAAAAAGGTAATTTTAAATCTCTCCAAGATTTTTGTATGCGGGTGGACTTAGGAGCGGTTAATAAAAAAACTGTGGAAAGCTTAATTAAGGCAGGCACTATGGATAAATTTGGTAATAGAGCCAAACTCTTATTGGATTATTCCGACACCGTAGACACAACCCATAAAACCAAGAAAAATCAGCACGAAGGACAAGAAAGCCTTTTTGGCGACAATAATTCCCCTGTTAGTATGAGTTTGCAACGGGACAATAGCGCAGTTAAGGATTTTTCGGATGACGAAAAGTTAGCATTCGAAAAAGAATTTTTAGGTTTTTATCTAACCTCCCACCCTCAAATTCATAATTTGCTTGATATTAAGAATTTAATTACTCATGAGCTGGACCATCTGGAAGAAGAAAAAGAAGGAACAAAAATTAAAATTGGCGGAATAATTGAAAGCATTAAAAGAATTTTTACTAAAAAAAACAATAGCGAAATGGCTTTTATTAATATAAGCAACGAAATAGGAAAAACAGTCGAATGCATCGTGTTTCCAAAGATATTTGATCAATATAAATATTTACTTGTTAAAGATACTGTAATAATAATCGACGGCAAAATAGATTCAAAAAATGATAAACCAATAATTATTGTGGAAAAAATCTCAAAAAACCATTTTTCTGCTTGACTATAAATCATTTAGCCTATAAAATATAAGGGTAATGGTTTCATTCGCAGCAGAGCCTATTTTTAGTGTGGGCTCTTTTAAATTTACCAACACATTACTAGATACATTTATAATCGATGCAATCATCGTCAGTATCTGCTTCTATATAAGTAAAAATATTAAATTAATTCCGGGAAAATTACAGAATGGCGTTGAATACATAACAGAGACGTTATATAATTTAACCGAATCTGTTGCAGCCGAAAGAACAGCCAAGATATTTCCTTATTTTATGAGCTTTTTTCTATTTATTTTATTAATTAACTGGAGCGGATTGATTCCAGGAGTGGGAACAATCGGCTTTTTTCACGTAGCGGATGGCAAGAAAGAGCTCATTCCGTTAGTTAGAGCTGCATCAAGCGATTTAAACATGACTCTTGGTCTGGCACTTGTTTCTTTAGTTGCAACTCACCTAATGAGTATAAGTACCGTTGGAATTAAAAACTACTTAAGCAGATATTTTTCCTTAAACCCAATTTTTCTTTATGTTGGAATACTAGAAATTATCGGAGAAATTACAAAAGTAATTTCATTATCCTTTAGGTTATTTGGAAATATTTTTGCCGGAGAAGTAGTTTTATCGACAGTATCTTCTATTTATGCTTTTTTATTCCCCTTACCCTTTATGCTTTTAGAAGTAATAGTCGGATTAGTTCAGGCATTAGTATTTTCGATGTTAACAATGGCATTTATGGCGGTTCTTACAACTCCGCACCATGCTCCAGAGGAGGTGAGACATAAATGACATTTAGTGTATCAGGAGGTCTTATTATTGCTATCGGTGGTCTATTGCCGGCTTTGGCAATTGGATTAATCGGAGCAAAGGCAATGGAAGCAATCGGAAGAAATCCGGAAGCATCCGGAAGAATATTACCGGCAATGCTTTTGGGAATGGCTTTTGCAGAGGCAATTGCGATTTATTCCTTAATTTTAGCTTTCATGAAATAGCTTATGGAAATTATTAAAAATTTTGGTATTGAGCCGGTTTTGCTTATCGCCCAAATAGTCAATTTCTTAATTATTCTTTTTATACTCAAAAAGTTTTTATATAAACCTGTTTTAGATACCTTAAAAAAACGAGAGAATTTAATTAAGGAAGGACTAAAACAGGCGGAAAATAGCAAGCTGGAATTTGAAAAGGCTTTGGAAGAAGAAAAAAAGATTCTTAAAAAAGCCCAGGATCAAGCAAGAAAAATTGTTGATGATGCAAAAATTCAATCCATTTTAGTTGCAAAAAAGATAGAAGAAAAATCCAGAATTCAATCCGAAAAGATTTTCGATGAAGGCAGAAAACAAATGGGTGAAGAAGTAAAACTTGCGGAAAAAAAGCTTATGGCAAGTGTAAATAAATTGTCTATCGACATTTTAAAAAAATCATTAAAAGAAACTTTTTCCGATAAGGAAGAAGCGAAACTTATTGATAGAGCAATAAAAGAAATAGTAAAATAAGATGACAAAAAAGCAAATAAAATTATTAGCTGGTGCTAGCTATTCAAAAGGCGACCTTATAGGTAAGAACGTCACAAGAATCGCGGATTGTCTTACAAGAGAAGATTTAAAAAGATATCTTAGGACACTAAAAAGCATAGAAAAACAGAAAACAGTAACCGTTATAGTACCGGGAACAAAATTAAATAATAAACAAAATATTGAGAAAAAATTTAAAGAATTATTTAAAGAAAAAAATATAGCCATTCAGACAGATCCATCGTTAATTGTTGGGTTAAAAATTATTAATAATGATCTCATTTATGAACTGAGTCTTAGAGATACATTTGCCAGAATTGATGATTATTTATTAGGACAATATGATTAATAGCGAAGAAATTATAAAACAGCTAGAAAAAAGGTTAACGACCTTTAATCTTGACCAAAAAGTTCAAAATATAGGAACTGTAGAAAAAAATACCGACGGCGTTATAATTGCCTCAGGTCTATCCAAGGCATTCATGGGAGAGCTGGTTTCTTTTGCCGATGGAACTCAAGGAATGATCTTGAACCTTGAGGAAGACTACGTTTCTATTATTTTACTTGGTAAAGGTAGACATATTAAAGAAGGCGAAGAAGTTAAAACAACCGGTAAATTACTTTCTATAAATGCTTCCGAAGATCTATTAGGAAGAATTGTTAATCCACTTGGAGAACCGCTCGATGCAAAAGCAAAGATTAAAAAAGGCAAAGATATGCCTCTTGAAAGAATTGCGGCAGGTGTTGTAGAAAGAGAACCTGTAGATAAACCTTTAAAAACAGGAATTAAAGCTATAGATTCCATGATCCCAATTGGCAGAGGTCAAAGAGAATTAATAATTGGAGATCGTGGTCTTGGTAAAACCGCAATTGCAATCGACACGATTATTAATCAAAGAGTTGGAAAAACAAAAGAACTAAATACTGTAATCTGTATTTACGTTGCGATAGGACAAAAACAAAGCCGAATAGCTCAGATCGTCGAAAAACTTAAAGAAAAGGATGCTTTAAGTTATACCATTGTTGTTAATTCAAGTGCTTCGGACTCTGCTGCACTTCAATACTTGGCTCCCTATGCAGGATCGGCAATCGCCGAATATTTTATGGAACAGGGGAAAGATGTTTTGATAGTATATGATGATCTTACAAAACATGCATGGGCGTACAGAGAAGTTTCCTTAGTCTTAAAAAGACCTGCAGGAAGAGAAGCATATCCCGGAGACATATTTTATCTTCACAGTAGACTTCTGGAAAGAGCGGTAAAATTAAATAAACAAAATGGCGGAGGTTCCATCACCGCCCTACCGATAATAGAAACTCAGGCAAACGACATGTCTGCATATATTCCAACCAATGTAATTTCTATTACCGATGGACAAATTTATCTTCAAGGAGACCTTTTTAACGCAGGGAATCGACCGGCTGTAAATGTAAGCTCATCCGTATCACGCGTAGGCGGGTCTGCCCAAACATCTGCAATTAAATCTATTTCGGGAAAAATGAGACTGGAAATTGCCCAATATAACGATTTAGCCGCTTTTGCTCAATTTGGAAGTGAACTGGACACGGCAACCATGGCTCAACTGGAAAGAGGAAAAAGAACAATAGAAATTCTTAAACAACCACAATATCAACCGCTAGCTGAGGCGTTTGAATATTTAAGTATTTGGTCTGTAACAAGTGGTCAAACCGATGATATACCGGTTGAATCTATTCAGAAATTTGAAACAGAATACCATGCATATATGAAATTAAATCATCAGAAGCTAATCGATGAACTTTCTACAGGAAATAAACCTAGTGATGATATTCTAAAACAAATGCAGAAGGCCACACAGGAATTTAAGAAAGGATTTAGCGCTTAATATGGCAAATATGCTCTCCTTAAAAAGAAGGATTAAAACTGCTCAAAACGTATCCAAAACCACTAGAGCAATGCAAATGATTGCAGCATCAAAATTAAAAAGAGCGCAAACGGCCGCAACGCTTTCAAAAACATATGTTAATAAGCTTTCGGAAATTACAAAAAATGTTGTTACAAAAACAGGAGAAAATAATTCGCACGCTTATATGAAAAAAAATAATGATATCGATAGAAAGCTTGTTATTGTTCTCTCGCCGGATAAAGGACTTTGTGGAGGACTTGTCTTTAACTTAGCAAGAGAAATTATAAAAGAAGATACTAAAAACCCTTATTATGTCGTTATTGGAAAAAAAGCAGAAAATGTTATCTTAAAATTGGACAGAGAAATTTTAGGGATATTTCCCTTCGGCACTACCCTGCCGACATTTGACGTAGTATACCCGATTATAAAATTAGTTAACGATACTTTCCTTGAAGGAAAAGTCTCGGAAGTACAATTGCTTTTTACCGATTTTACAAGTGTTTTTGCTCAAAGTCCTACGGTTAAAACAATATTGCCGCTACAATTTGATACGCAAGAAAACATAAAAAATTGTGATGACATGCTTTTTGAGCCAAGTGTTGAAAAACTATTGCCAAATTTACTAGAACATTACCTGGAAATGATTTTATACCAAGGATTTTTAGATAACTATGCATCTGAACAAGCATCAAGAATGATTGCAATGAAAAACGCAACCGATAACGCAAATGATATAATTAACGAGCTAAAGTTGGAATACAATAAATCAAGACAAGAAAGAATTACTAATGAAATTTTAGATATTGGAAGTGGTTTTTTCGGAATAAAAAATGAATAATAAAAGTTTATCAAACGAAGGAATAATTATCAGAGTTCAAGGACCGGTTGTAGATGTAAGATTCGAAAACAACCCGCCATTAGTTTATGAAGCTCTTACCATAGAAACACCGGATAAAAAAGTGCTAACCTTAGAAGTTGCCTTCTTAATGGGAGATTATGAAATCAGAACCCTTGCTATGGGCACCACAGACGGTCTTTCCAGAGGAATGAAGGTTAAAAGAACCGGTTCTCCTATCAAAGTTCCTGTTGGATCAAAAACTTTGGGAAGAATCTTTAATGTTTTAGGGAAAGTAATTGATAACGGCGAAAAAATAAATGAGAAAGATATTTCATTTGAGCCAATTCATCAGAATCCTCCGGCATTATCGGATCAAGAAACAAATCCTCATATCTTAGAAACAGGACTTAAGGTTATAGATCTCGTTGCGCCATTTACAAAAGGCGGCAAAATTGCTGTTTTTGGAGGAGCAGGAGTTGGAAAAACAGTTGTTGTAAAAGAATTAATCCGAAATATTGCAATGGAGCACAAGGGACATTCTGTCTTTGCGGGAGTTGGAGAAAGAACCAGAGAGGGAAACGACCTTTGGCTTGAAATGAAAGAAGCAAAGGTTATGGAAAAAACAGTTATGGTATTTGGTCAAATGAATGAACCGCCGGCAAATAGAATGAGGGTTGCTCTTACGGCTTTAACTATGGCAGAATATTTTAGAGACAAAAAACATGAAGATGTACTGCTTTTTATAGATAATGTTTTTAGATTTGCCCAAGCAGGAGCAGAGGTATCAGCCCTACTTGGTAGAATGCCATCGGCAGTAGGCTATCAGCCAACTCTGGCAACGGAAATGGGAGACCTGCAAGAGAGAATTACCTCAACTAAACAAGGATCCATTACGTCTGTACAGGCTGTTTATGTTCCTGCTGATGACTACACCGATCCTGCGCCTGTTACAATCTTTTCTCATCTAGATGCTACAATTACCTTAGAAAGATCAATAGCGGAGCAAGGAATTTATCCTGCCGTAGATCCCCTTACTTCTTCCTCCAGAATTTTAGATCCAAATATTGTTGGCCTTGATCATTATGACGTTGCCCGAGGAGTTCAAAAAGTTTTGCAAAGATACAAGGATTTACAAGATATAATTGCAATTTTAGGAATAGATGAGCTTTCAGATGAGGATAAATTAATTGTTTCTCGAGCAAGAAAAGTTCAGAGATTTTTAAGCCAGCCAATGTTCGTTGCGGAAATATTCACAGGGCAGGCAGGCAAATATGTTAAGATCGAAGATACCGTAAAAGGCTTTAGAGAAATTATTGAGGGGAAACACGACAAACTTCCTGAAAGCGCTTTCTATATGGTTGGAACAATCGAAGAGGCCGTAAAGAAAGCTAAAGAATAATTAGAATGAATCTTCATTTAGAAATAATTACCCCGGAAAAGATTGTTTATAAGGATGATGTTAGTGAAGTTACTGTTAAAACAGATAACGGTCAGATTTCAATCCTACCGGGACATGTAAATTTACTAACTAAAGTATTGCCTTGCGAAATGATTGTAAAGAAGGATAATCAGGAACACTTTCTTGCTATAACAGGTGGATTTTTGGAAATTAATAACAACAATCTTAATCTGCTTGCCGATTATGCAATAAGAGCAGAAGACATTGAAATAGCAAAGATTCAAGAAGCTCAAAAAAAGGCTGAGAATATGATGAAAGACAAGGCTAGCGAAAAAGAATTCAGAGTTGCCGAAGCAGAACTACAAAAAGCCCTCTTACAGCTTCATGTTGCTTCAAAACGAGGAAAAAGAAAAACTTCCTAGCGGGATTCTTGCTCTTTAATGTTTAATTTCATACAATTACAGTTAGGCTGTTGCAAATGTCGCTTAGCTCCTACTCAGTCGGGGTCAGAGGCAGACCTGCCCGCTTGCCAACGTAGCTCAGTGGTAGAGCAGCTGTTTCGTAAACAGCAGGCCGTGAGTTCGACTCTCACCGTTGGCTCAGGGGTAAACATATGAAAAGAAATTCGAGATTAAAGAAAAGGCTAGAAAGAAAAACTCAAAAAAACTTTTTTTTTGGTATTATTGGAATTTCCATTGTGCTATTTTTACTTGTTAGATTTGGAATTCCCGCATTAGCAAATTTCGCACTCTTTCTATCTGGAATTAAATACAACGATAAAACAGTTGTTAAAAATGAAGTACAATTTATTTCTCCTCCAATTATAGAATCTCAATTTACTGCTACTAACAGTTCTGCTTTAATAATTAACGGGAAAACTCCTAAAAAATCTAATATTAAAGTTTTCGTTAACGACGAAGAACAGGATAGTTTAGATTCACAAGAAGATGGTAGTTTTTCTTTTAAGGTTATTCTTTCCGAAGGAAATAACTCCATAAGATCAAAATCGGAAATTACCGGTAAACAGAGCGAATTTTCAAATACCGTATCTGTTACATATATTAAGTCCGCACCAACCTTAACTATCTCCTCCCCTGCTGATGGAGAATCTTATTCTAAAGATCAAAACAAAACTAATGTTTCAGGAAAAACAGATCCCGGTGTTACAGTTACTGTAAATAATTTCTGGGCAATAATAGATGATAATAATAATTTTTCTTACGAATTACCTTTAAAAAATGGAGAAAATCAAATCGGTATCGTTGCAACGGACCAGGCAGGAAATAAAACAGAAAAAACAATTAAAGTTAATTATTCTCAGTAATTCCTACAATCACCCATAGTGTAAACATAATAAACGTATAAAAAAGTGAATTAATAAACATTGAACTTCCAATCAATCCGATTAAAATTGAAAACGTAATTTTAGGTAATATTTTTGATTTATTTAAAAGCGTTAATTTAAACATTTTAAACAAAATAAATAAATACGAGATCACACCGACTATTCCTGTTGTTGCTAAGATAAACACAAAGCTATTCTCAACTCCGGCAGCAGCTCTACTGGGTATTGTATAGTCGGTTAACTCAAAACCGTATTTTTCCTGAAAATACCTATAAGAATTAAAACCAATCCCAAAAAACGGATGATCTATAAAAATTTTTAAGCCATGTTGCATCGAACTTATCCGTGCATTTACCGAAAAAAATCTAAAATAATCTGTTCCTTCACTTTTAAATGTCTTAGGAAAAAGAAGAGTAACTAAAAAAACCAACAGAACTATAGGGATAATTATTTTTTTTCTGTTTGATATTACTAAAAAACTTGCAGTAGATAATAGAAGAGTTACAAGAGCAGTTCTTGAATACGTTAAAAAAATTCCAATAAGTAATAATATGCATAATACTATATACCTTTTTTTATTTTTTAAAAAATATAAATAAATTCCAAGAAAAAATATTACTACAAAGTATATTCCTGTAAAATTAGGATCCAAGAAGCTGGAAAAAAGACGATACATATGTTCATCCCATCCTAAGTAATAAAGATTTTTTAAACTTGGATAGAAAAAAACCTGAATAAAACCTAAAAATAATATAATAATTCCGGAATAAAAAAGGTAAGCAGTAATTCCTTTTTTCTTGTCCTTATTAAGGCTTACAGCGATAAAATAAACTATCGAGTACAATGCCCACCGAAAAAGATAAGATACAGAAACCAAGAGTTGCTCCATCGTAATTCCTCTCGTATTTAATAACAAGGAAACAAAGCAAACAGAAACAAAGAGAATAATCGGTTTAGTCAAAGCTGCTTTTATTTTTTTCTTCCTAAAAAGACAATAAAAAATCCAAAAAAATACTAAAAATAGTAAGCCGATGTCAAATGCAGTTACCGATGCCTTAAATCCCAAATCAAATTTAGCAATTTGTCCAAGCGGCAAAAAAATAATAATTAATATTCCCAATAATATTCTTAATATCTCCACTCTTGTCCTCCTGCCGAAAGAAGCTTTACCTTAGTTATAGGATTAAAGTAAATCAGGTTCCATGTTAAAAATCTGTTTGGTATATTCATATTTTTTACTGCAACATAATTAAATTTATCGTCTTTCTTAACCCAAGATTCATCAACAAAAGGAAAATCTATATAATAAAGATTGTGAAATCCAATTAGTAAAACTTTGTCTGATTTTTTTATATTATTTTTAAAAAAATTATCAGTATCATAAAAGTCCCCATAAGTAAAATTTAAATGTTTGCTTAAAAATTCACCTTTAGATTCTTTACCAAAAACGTACGGTAAATACTTTACACTGGCATAACCTCTAAATAAGATTGTGCTAATTGAAATAACAAGAACTAATAAAACCGCTAAATTTCTTTGAATAGATGATTTTTTATAATTAAAGATAATAAAAGAAATAACAATTGAAAAAGCCGGTAAATATGGCATTATAAATCTTGTTCCCCCCTTTATTTCGGGTATATTCTTACCATTAAATTCTACGAAATACCAACCGATAATCGCAAAAAACAAATACAATGCAATATTTTTTAAAAGGTAACTAAGCTTATTAAATTTTGTAAGAATAAGCGGTAAAAAAATTAGATAAATTGGAGAAATTGGATCTGAAGAGAGAACAAACATTTTCCACATTTCTAAAATAAAATTTATTGGATTTAGAAAGGCAAATGAAAAACTATTAAATTTTGCAATGCTTTCGAAGAATGGATATACAGGATTTCCGGTATTAATATAAGAAAAAACAAGCCATGGAAAAACCATTAAAGAAGAAATTGACCATAATATAACAAGATTTTTTATTTTTTCTTTTAAATAATCTTTTTTTAAGAGTATTAAAACCGAAAAAATAAATAATGAAAAAACCGATAATAACTTAACTGATATTGTTAGTCCCAATAAAGCGCTTGACTCAATTAGCCTTCCTCTTTTTTTTGTTTCCAGCCATTCTATAAAACCCCATAGTGCCACTATCTCAAAAAAGGTTCTTGCCAGATCTACATAAGCCGTAGTCGACTGCCATGCAACTACCAAATTTCCGTAAAAAATTACTACAGAAATTAATGAAAAAGTCTTGTCTAAAAACTTTCTTGAAAGTCTATAAATGGCAATTGAGCTTACGACCCCGAACAACAAGTGAGTTATCTTTGCAAAAGCATCTCCTCCAAAAACCAATGACGGGATGTATAGGAGTTCTGCCAGTTTTGGCATATCGGAATAGTACAAAAGTCCTCCGGGAATATGGAATATATAGTTATTTAAAAGATAAATCTTTGGAAGAGTTAAGTGGTACCAAAGTGCGTCAAATGCAAGTTCAGGGCTTATTGCACCGATAAAATTTATTGCTAACTGCAACAACAATAGCGTTGCTAGAAGTAATAATGATCTATTTCTATTAATTTTTATTTTTAAAAATTTACCTGATAAAATAAAGTGAAAGTAATTTAAAAAACTTTTTTTAAAAATTACGACAGTAGTTAACAGAAAAATAATGCTAATAAAGTAGATATAATTTTTATATAATAATCCTGCAAGACCAAGGGCAAAAATTAAATTTGCATAAATTCCAATTAAAAAAGCCAGCGTAAACATATTCCTCCTTTGCATAACAAATTTAAGAAATATCCAATTAAACTTAAAAAAATAAACAAAAAATAAATCAGATCTATCTTAATTTTATTTATCTTTAGTTTTTGTTTTGAAGACTCCATAATTTTCCCCGTACTAAAAATGAATGAAATGACATTGTAATTGCACTTATTAGTCCCGGAATCCCATCTAAAATTCCTTTTTTAAAAAAATAGTTAAATAAAAATTTTGCAGAAGGATACGCAATAATTAAAGCTAAATTTGTTGTTCTGCCTTCTTGAGATAGTTCCTCTGCCCTAATGTTTGTGTAATAATTTATTTCTTTTAGAAAATTAGATATTTCACGGTGAGGATGGTGCAGAAGAACATTTCTTAAGCTACCTACTTTTCCATTAATTACCCATTTTTCGTGAATTTTTCCTTGCCAATTCCCAAAGCCCGATCTGGCCAATCTTATAAATTTAATATTGCCTGTTTCCCCATATCTCAGTGTTTTACCAAAGACATGGTCAATTCTTTTAACTTTGAACGCAACTTCTTCAACGGTTTTATCGCTAATTACGCTTGTAATTTCGTTTCTCAAGGGCTCTGTAACTATTTCGTCAGCGTCAATAAATAAAATCCAGTTTTTTTTTGTTTTTGTTATGGCAAAGTTACGCTGGGATGCAAAATCACCGTTTAGTTTTCTCCTAAAGATTTTTATTTTGGGATTATTAAATTCTTTTATTTTTTCTAGAGTTAAGTCGCTTGAAAAATCATCAATTATAACTATTTCATCACACCACAAGAGAGAATCGATGCAATCCTTAATTCTATCCTCCTCATTTTTGCAAAATATGACTGTACTTAATATGTCTGCGTCAAGCATGAATTTATATCTATATTACTTTATTCTGATATAATTAATCAACATGTGCGTGAAGCTAATAATATTTAGTGTTACATTTATATTTTCCAGATTTTTTTTTGCAAATCCACTTCCTGTCTTTTTTGATTCCCCCGAATATCTAAGCAGGTTAAGCAACCCTAGTTTATTATCGGCTCTTACATCGGGACATATTCCACTCCACGGTGGATATATATTTTCTTTCTGGCCAATATATCAGTTTGCTAACGTTTTTAATCTTAATTTAGGAATTACAGTTATTTTTTTTCAAACGTTGCTGGCAATTCTGGGACTTTTATCTTTTTATAAAGTTATTGAATTTATCGTAAATAAAAATGTTGCGTTTATAAGCCTATTAATAATGGCTATTCTCCCGCTATTTTGGATCAGCAACGTAACAATAATGATGGAAACAACATACTTATCTTACTTTTTCATATCCCTATATTTTATTGCCAGATATTTAAAGTCTCATAATTTTTTAGAGATCGTTCTTGCTTGTCTATTTTATGGTTTTTCTTTCTTTACCCATATAATTGTTATTCTTTGGCTACCCTTTATTCTATATCTCGTTTACGTTAAAAAAAAAGGTTTAGTTATTCGTATTTCAGTATTTTTACTTTTAACTATTTTTATATTTAGCCTAATAAGCGGAACTCTTGTAGCTATAGCTGGAAATATAAAACCAATAGAGGGACTCTTTCAATTTTTCTCAGATCCTCTAAAAGCCCATGCTAATTTGGAGATTAATCTAAAATCAATTTTTGTAATTTTTAGAAATTTTTTAATTCCTCTTCTTATAAACAATACTGGTTTAATCATTTTAATAAGTTTTATTCCTCTTGTAACGCTTTTTAAAAAAAATAGAGGGTTATTCATCGTCAGCTTACTATGGATTGCACCTGCATTTATTGCAAATCAATGGTGGGACTCGTTATTTTTTGGAAGACACGCGCTTATTGCAAGTTTTTGTTTTTCTTTCTTAGCAGCTTTACTTATTTATAAACGAAAATTACTCTTATATTTAGTTTTTTTATACTTAGCAATTACTGTATTGCCTGCAATTAATTTACTTAGACTTCCTATTCCTTATCTGGAAGTAGCGAAATTAGCCGAAAAATTACCCGCAGGTGGGATTTATATAGAAAGCCATTTTGCCCGACCTCAGCTTACAAACAAGTACCATGGCACAGAAATTTTTATAGAAGAACCCAATTGGAATAGAAATGCACTTACAAAGCAAATTGATAACGCTCTTGGCTCTAATTTACCCGTATTTGTAACATCTCAGGCCTTATCAGAACCCTACGGGCTATACTCAGGACCATATTTGCATTCTCTTTCTCTTTCTTATAATAAAGACTATATTTTAAAGAGTATTTTAAAAAAATATTCTATTAAAAAGTACATTTTTGTTGACGAAGCGAATAATTTAGGTGTTTATCGTATTTACAACTCAAATACACCGAACTATCCGGATTTACCAAAATTAAAGATCAGTTCAAAAAGATTGGACTACTATGACCCTATTAGCAGACTCTTGTTTACGACTTCAAAGAAACTTAAGCTTAATTTTTAATCGATATTTCTATATTCCCATGTTCCTCATTTACAACAAATTTTAGTTTTTGAGAATTATGCGAAGGAGCATTTCCAAGCCACCACCCAAGGTATTCGTAATTCATTGTAAAACTCGCGAATTCACTTCCTGGTCCGCTTCCAATAATATTATATTCATTTCCGGCTGCAATTTTAATTATTTTTTTTGCAACTGCAATTCTTTCACTAAGAGGAGCTCCATAGTTTAAGTTTTTACTATTATTAATAATTGTCATTGAGTTTAAAGATCCTAATAAAATTATTATTAAAAGTACAAAATATTTAATTTTACTTATTATCATTAATTTATTTAAACTTAGTGCTGTTATTACTATTAAACTTGGAAAAATTATTGGAAGATACGCTTCGGACGGAGTTTTTGTAATTACTATTCCTGAGATAGGAACAATTGTGAAGACCATTAAGATAAAAATTGGAGATTTATACCAAACTTCATTTTTACTACTTAAGAATTCACCGGAAGCATATATTATTGTTACCAGAAATATTAGAGCAGATATTATTGAATTGTAAAAAAATACCATTCTTTGATAATAAACTGAAAAAAATTCAAAAATTGATAAAAAAGAATTCCCATTCTTAACGTATTTAAATTTAAAAAAAAGGTTTAAGAATTTATACGGAACCCAGGCGGCAAATTTAAATGTCTGAGGAAAACCATTAACATAATCGTAAATTAGAATCGGAGACATAACTACCAAAAAAATTGTAGCTATCTTAAGCATTGATTTAATTGAAATTAATCCGGTAATAAATTTGTCTTTTTTTATAGAACCTATCACCAGAAAGAAAAATATTATTATCCATAAAGACTGAGTTGCTAATTCAAAATTATAAAGAAGAAGCATTAAGCAAAAAACTACAAAAAAATAATTCTTACTACCTTTTAACCAAGAGAAAACAGCAAGAAGTAAAATTGAAACTAAAAGAGGGATTAAACTTGTTATAAATGGCATTCTCGCATGAGCAACTACTAAAGGCGAAGTTGCGTATAAAAACGCAGATATTAAACCTACATTTACAGAAAAATACGATTTACCGATCTTATATATAATAAATACCGTTATTATTCCAATAATAGATGTAAAGTATGCACCTGTTACCGGGCTAAAATTAAAAATTGAAAGTAATAAAGCTAAGAGATATGTCCATAGTGGACCCTGATGAAGCCATGTATGACTTGTTGTTATACCGACCAAAGGAATGGTCTGAGAAATTATTAGATCTCTTGCCGATAAATAGAACCAAGCAATATCACCAAAAAAACTCATCCTTCCGGATAACTGATAGAGCCTTAATATTGCAGCAATTGTAACAATTGCAGCTAAAATTACTTCTTTTTTACCAATCCCCAGCAAGAAATTAGTAATACTGCCCGCAAAGCTCCCATAATGTTTTTTAAAAAAATATTTACGGCTTTTGGCAAATATTTCATTTTTATCGCTTCTCTGACCGGTACTTCTTTCCCACAAATGAATTATCTTAGCTTTTGGGTTAATATAATTTGCATATCCTTTCTTAACAATTCTTTGGCATAAATCAAACTCTTCAAAATACAAAAAGAAATTTTCATCAAAACCTCCAACTTCGTCATAGACTGTCTTCTTGATCATAAATGCCGTACCAGGAACATTGGTAACAGATTTTACGTTTCTTCTATTCCAGTCTAATTGCCAATATTTTTTATTTATTTTATTATTTGAAAATAATTTACTTATAAGTGATTGTGAGAATAATGCATTTGCCGGATTAAGTGCACTGGTACCTTGCATTGGATAATAATTTTTCTTTTCATCTAGAAGCACTGGTGCAACTACTCCTACTTTCTTATTTTTTGATACAAAACTGAACAATGTGTCCAAAGCATTGTTTATGAATAAAGTATCCGGGTTTAGAAAAAATAGATACTCTCCTCTTGCACATTTTGCCCCTAAGTTATTTCCTGCTCCAAATCCATTATTTTTACTTTTAATATATTTAACTCTTGGAAATTTTTTCTTAAGCTCTTTTTCAATTGTTTTGACTTCATCGTTGTCTACAACAAGTATTTCAAACGATGTGTTTGGCTTTGAAGAATATATTGAATTTAAGCAATCGAACAATTCGTTTTTAACTTGATAATAAACAATTATTATAGAAATTTTAGGACTTAACATAACAAACATATTTTTTTAAATGAATCTCCAGTTGCAAAATACAAATCTCCCAAGACCAATTTTTTACGACATGCTTTCTTGCAGCAGCACAGTGCTTTTCTAACAAGCTTTTATTCGTAAGTAAACCAATTATCTTATTTGAAATTTCTTTAACATCTAGCTCTACTAGATAACCTGTTTGATTATTTATTACAGTTTCTCTGTGTCCACCAACATTTGTTGCAATAGTTGCCGTACCGCAAGACATAGATTCAAGAGGAACTAAGCCAAATGTTTCATATCTGCTCATACATAAAGTTATCAAGGATTCATTGTATATTTCTACTAATTGTTTATCCGATATTCTTTTTGAATTATCCTTATTCCAAGAAATAATTTTTAATATTGGTCTTATCTTTTCAGGTAACAAAAGCAGAGCATTCTTTATAAGATCAAAACCATCAAGTGGATCAAATCTATCTCCAACAAAAAAAATTTGGTTTTTTTTATTATTTAATGTTGACTTAAATATCGATGTATCAACGCCAGGATATGATATATTGGGAAATACATTATAAGCGGAAATCATTCTTTCTCTAACATGAAGACAACTGGCAAGATAAAAATCAGCAGATTCTACATTTAAAAGATCTATTTTTTTTCTAATAAACCGATTTATATTTTCGTAAGCCTTATTCAAGATTCCTACGTTTTCATTAATCCTCATTGAATACTCATATACTATCCGTAAAGGCTCCTGACAATAATAAACAGTTATTGATTTTAGAAATCTCAAGACAAATGGTGCTTGTGTAAATTTATCCGGATGAACAAGTACAATATCATAATTTCCGGAATCTATATCTCTTGCAATTGTTTTATGAATGTATTTATAAATTATAAAAACTTTAAAATCGTTTATAACTCTCGAGAGCATAGGCAATTTTAAAGAAAATTCCATATAGTTATATTTATAAACTTTTGAAGCGACTTTACCGGGATCAAAGCTATCACTTTCTAAATCCGGAGTATAAACATCAACCGTATGACCCAATTTAATTAAACCTTTTACGTGCTCATAAACAACTCTTTTTGCACCACCGAATTTTAAATTGTAATATAAAGCAATTTTCATTAGACTAACTTTGTAAGATTATTTATTATCATTATATATTTTGGAAATAAGATATATAATTATTGGGATTTCAACCAACACAGATAAAAGTGCTGAATATCCCGCCCCTATCATTCCAAACACTAGAACCAAAGGATAAATCGTAGCAGCTAATACAATAAATCTTACAAACACCATATAGGTTACATAGCTTTGTTTTCCTTTTGCAAGAAATAATGCGGAGGCAGGTCCAGAAATAGCCCTAAGAATACCGTATAAAGAAAGAATTTTTACAACTGGACTTGCCGAAATCCATTGATTGCCTAGGATAATCAAAATAATTTCGGAAGAAAAGAAATATATTATTCCACCTACAACTACTGAACCTAATGAAATTACGACCGTAGTTTTTAAAAAAGCTTTTATTAATCTTTTAGTATCGATCTCAATTTTTGTGAATACAGGGAACACTACCTGACTAACTACATCTGACACTTCGGAAATTGGCAGAATAGAAAGCTTATATGCCATCTGGTAAACTCCTAGAGAGGTAGAACCTAAAACCTTTCCAACTACAATATTATCCCCGTTTTCCCCAAGATAATTAAATATTCCATATGCAGTAATCCATTTTCCTTTATGAATAATCTCTCCAAAGTATCCTTTTCTTAATCTCAGTTTAGGAATAGGTTTTATCAAAACAAAAGACAACACTACCTCTGTTACCGCACCAACCAGTAAACCAAAAACTAAACTATAGATAGAATGTGTAACAAGTGCCATTAAAACAGTTGCCGCTGAATCTGTAAAGAATATCGCAGTTCTAAACCAAAATTCATATTTAAAGTTTAAATCTTTTCTAAATTTAACTTCAGCCGGATTTATAAAACCTCTTATAAAAGGAATTGTACTTATAAAAAGCAAAATTCCCAAAGCCTCCGGCGTATTAAAAAAATTTGCTATAAACGGAGCAAGCGTTAGGATTAATAAGCTTAAAATGATGCCCCTAACTATGGAGATTACCCATGCGGAATCCATATAATTATCTATTTGTTTTTTTGCCTGTATAAGAATTATGTTTATTCCTGTTTCAAGAAATATTTCCAAAAAAGTTAGAACTAAAAAACCTATCCCAAAAATACCAAACTGCGCAGGGGTTAAAATTCTTGCCAAGATCGCAATTTTCAGAAAAGATAAAATTCTAGTTATAATCCTAAAAGAAGACATCCACGATATGCCTGTTATTGTAGTTTTTGTATACCCCATATTTAGTATTGAAATTATATCAGTTTTAGCTTTATAATACATTAACTTATTGCGATAAATGAAAATAAAAATTTGCAGGAGCTGTGGTTCTAAAAATCTAACAAAAATACTTTCTCTTGGAGATCAGTATCTTTCGGATTTTGTTAAAACAAACAAAAGACCAAAAAGCTTTCCTCTTAACATTGTCATATGCAAAAAGTGCCACCTGGTACAACTCGACTATACTGTTCCGGCAAAATATCTCTATACAGAGCGTTATGGTTATAGATCCGGAATTAATTTAACTATGCAAGAGGAACTAAAAGAGATCGTAGATAAATGCCTAGAGATGATTAGCTCAACAAAAAAGATTACTGCAGTAGATATAGGGGCAAACGACGGAACATTATTAAAACAGTATTCCAAGAGTGTTGTGAGAATTGGCGTAGAGCCTATTACCAAACTTGCTAAGGAATGCAAAAAGAACGCAAACAAAGTAGTTAATGACTTCTTTAGCTATAAATCATTTAAAAAAGTCGCCGGAAATATAAGAGCAGATATCGTTACCGTAATATCCTGCTTTTATGACATGGAACAACCTAACAATTTTATTTCCGATGTAAAAAAGATTTTAAAAGAAGACGGTATTCTTGTTATTCAACAAAATTATTTAGTAGGAATGTTAAAACAAAATGCTTTCGATAACATTGTACATGAACATTTGGAATACTATTCGTTATTGTCCTTAAATAATCTTCTTAAAAAACATGGGTTAGAGGTGTTCGATGTAAAACTGAGAGATTTAAATGGCGGAAGTTTTAGAACTTACGTATCTCTTGCTGGAAATAAGAAAATTTCTAACGCAGTTAAGAAAATGGTAATAAGCGAAAAAAAATTGGGATTGCATAAATTAAAAGAATATCGCGATTTTGCCAAAAGAATTGAGAGCAATAAAAAAAAGTTATTTCAATTCATAAAACAAGAAAATAAAGGAGGGAAAACAATTTATCTTTATGGAGCATCTACGAGGGGCAATACTTTACTCCAATATTTTGGACTGGACAAGGATTTAATAAAAAAGGCTGTAGAAAGAAATCCGGAAAAATGGGGAAAAATAATTGCATCGGTTGGAATTCCAATTATCTCCGAAAGAGAGGCCAGAAAAGATAAACCGGACTATATGTTGGTATTACCATGGTTCTTTAAAGAAGAGTTTCTAGATAGAGAACAAAAATATCTTAAAAACGGTGGACATTTTATCTTTCCATTACCAAAACTCGAAATAATTTAACTATTAGAAACTTTTTCAAATCGCATTCTAATTACAAAAAATAACGAATTTATAAGTTCTTTATTATCTACGTTTGATTTTCCATATCTTCTATAATTCCAAGTAATCGGAACTTCCGATATTCTAAATCCCGATAGAAACAACTTATATGCGGTTTCAGAAAGTGTTATAAATCCTTTTGAGTTTATTTTTGTTTTAACTAAAAACTTAACTGCGTTTCTGCTATACAATCTAAAACCGCTCGTATGGTCACTTATGTGTATTCCAAGCCAATAATATAAAACCTTATTTATGATTCTACTCATAATTGTTCTACTTGGGGCAATGTTTATTATTTTACTTCCTGAAAGATATCGTGAACCTATTATTAAATCATATTCCCCACCGTTATCTTGCTTTATAAATCTTTTCATTTCTTTAGGATCATGAGCAAGGTCGGAATCCATTTCGAAAATATACTTCTTATTTTTATCCTTTAAAACTTCCCTGAAACCATCCAAAACAGCACTTCCCCTTCCTTCTTTTTTTAATCTGGAAATTAACTTTATATTCCTTTTTCCTTTAATTATGTCTTTTAATTTTTTGTTTTCGCTTACAGAGGAATCATCAACGATGATAATCTTTGTTTCTCCTAATTCCCTAGAAATACTTTTAATAAGTATTCCTATATTTTTTACTTCGTTATAAGACGGAATAACAATTGCAATGTCGTTATTTTTCATAAATGGCTATCGTTATCGGGCTTGGAAAAATTATAATAAAATTTAATCTGTCTGAGAATAGGTCGAAAAATCTTAAGTCAGGAGAAAATACTGCGACTCTTTTATATTTTTCTTTTTTTAATTTGTTAAAAAGATCTTTTTTTGGTGATTTTTTTATATAATCCATATTTTTATAATCTTGAGTAAAAACGACATATTTTGGAAGCAGTTTACTCTCCGGTGAAACAATCTCATATTTGTATCTATTGATTATTTTTTTAGCATATTCCTTAAGGGAATATTCTTTTAAAACTAGATCGGGTAAGCTCTGATAGATTGGTATATTTTCTATTCCAATCGTACTTCCCACGGGAATATTATCAATAATCCAATTAGAGGAACTTACCCTTGGATCCTGAAAAAATTTTACTGTAGTCCAAGAGAAAGACTGCGCGAATTGAAAAATTAATCCAAATATTAGAAATGCAGTTAATAATTTTATTTGTTTTACATTTAGATTGAGCTTTGTTATTAATTCTTCTATAAAAAAGGCAGAAAAAATTACCATAAAAGGCAATAACACTAAAGCCCTGTTTCCTCCTCCGTCTAAACCAAAAATAAATAAGCTTATAAGGAAAAATATATTTGTTACATAGAAAAATAAGTGGAATTTATATTTATCTAAATTTCTATGTATGATTTTTTTAATTAGTAGTACCGTCCAATATAAAAAGCTAATGTAAGATAACAAAATTAAAATATAACCAAAAATTGAGAAATATTCGTTAAAAAATAGGAAAGTCTCAACCGGCTGTCTTAAGTTAAGGATTGTCCCTTCTCTTAAAGGCTGCACTAAAGTCGAATTAATTAATTGCCAATAACTTCCCTTATTGAATAAAAAATCAGGAATTCCTAAGAACGCAAAAATAAGCACCGTGGAAAAAATACAAAAGGTTAATTGTTTAATTTTTATGCGTTTACAAAAGATAAAATAAGAAAATAGAAATCCAGCAAAGAGAGGTGCCGCAGTAAATTTAGTAGATAGAGCCAAACCACAAGCAGCGCCTGCTAATAAGTAATTCTCAATTTTTTGGGTTTTATAAAACTTGAAAATAAAATAAATAGTTAAAATAATCCAAAAAGTTAAAGCAATATCATATTTATAAAAATTACTTAAGAAAATCCAAAGGGGCGTAAAAGCAAATATTCCTGTAAAGATTAAAGAAAAACGGACAGCGCTTTTTTTTAAAAATATAAAAATTGTAGACACCGAAAGTACTCCGTAAAAAAGCGTATGAAGCCGTAAAATTTCAAACAAATTATGTTGAACCGGAATATTGTCTAAAGAATTTTTTATAACAGCCGGGTTAATAATTTTAGCTAGATAAAATGGTGCCAAAAAAAATATCGTAGAAACAATATGAAATAAGGGAATACTTGCCGCTCCGCTAATTGAACCAGTTCCATATTTCAAAAAGGTTCTAATTGCTTGGGAGAAATGCCATTCATCCATGTGGTAATTAAACGGATGAGCATTATTTGGAATTCCCCAATCGATAACTAAAATAATTTCTGCAATATAAATTAAAACTATAAGAAAAAACCATTTATTTGCTAAGAGTAATTTCCAAATATTTTTAAGATATATTTTTTGAACCAATCCTAGGAACGACCCAAGCATTACTGCCATATCCGATGTTAGCTGGAAAAGAGGTAAGTAGAAAAAGGCTCTGCAGTCCTTTACGTATTTATAATTTTTGTAAATCGTCCAACTAAAATAAAGTAGGATTAAAAAAACAAATATAATATATAAGGCAAACGATTTTAAAACCAAAGCAACCAATAAAAAGTAAACCATCAGGAAATATCTAAGAAAGATAAGAAGAACTTTTTCCCGAAGTATATTTGCTTGAATATCGCCCAAAGAAAATCTAAAAAACATAATAAAAACTTCTTTTAAGTTTTTTCTAGGAATCCAATAAACTACCGCGTCTTTTGCAAATAAAATTTTTGATTTATTTTTTTCAAGTTTTTTTGCAAAATCATAATCTTCGTTGTGAGAAAGCTTTTCGTTAAAACCGCCTACCTTCTCCCATACCGATTTCCTAAACCCCATTGATCTTGTTGAGGGAAGAAACTTATCTTTTATTTTATCTTCCATTACAAGTACGTATGGAACCAAACTTTTTTGAAAGATATTGCCGGATAACCCTTTATAATACCCGGCAACCACATCAAACTTTTTATTTTCGAATGGTTTAATGATATTTTTAACCCAATTTTTATCTAAGATACAACCCGCATCCGTACATAGAATAATGTTTCCCGTTGCGACCTTAGTTGCTTCGTTTCTGCCAATTGACCTATTACCTATTTTTTTAATAACCCTTATTTGAAGTTTTCCTTTATTCTGTAATCGTTTTCTCTCGATCTCTTTTATTGTTTTATCCCTACTTCCACCGTCGACAACAATGACTTCATCTGGAAGTTTAGATTGTTTTAAAATTGAATCAATTAATTTTCCAATTGAATTTTGTTCGTTGTAAGTAGTAACTATTAAGCTAGTTTTATCTGCTCTCATATTTGTTTGAAATTATAGCACCTTTTACTCTGTTTGATATATAATTAGTGAATGTTCTTTTTTAAAAAAACCATAATAACTCCAAGATATCGTTTATATTCAATAAAAAAATATGATTGATCCATATAGAATGGTCGTTGTAAATATAATTGCCTCGTTAATTGTTTTACTGGGAACATTTATTTATAAATTTATTTATCCAAAAAAGAAAATAAATTTATTTACCCTACTTCTTGTAATTTCTTTATTACCGGTAATAAGCATTCTGCGCTCGGGAAGTTATGAAAGCGGTGATTTTAATATACATATCTATAGGATAATATCCTTTTCTAACGTATTAAAAGAAGGAATAATAATGCCTTCTTGGGCAGCTGATCTTAATTCTTCCTATGGAAATCCTTTATTCATTTTTAACTATTCTTTACCCTATTATTTTATTTCTTTTTTTCATTTTGTAGGGATTGATTTTATTAATGCAACTAAACTCTACTTAGGATTAATAATGTATTTTTCTTCAATAACAATGTTTTTAGCTGTTAAAGAAATTACTAATAACAAATTCGCAGCTTTTGTTTCTGCCATATTCTATTTATTTAGTCCGTATCACTTAATTGACGTTCATTTTAGGGCTACCCTAGGGGAATCAACAATTTTTCTTGTATCGCCACTAATATTTTTGCTTATAACTAAATACCTGAAAAGTGGAAAATATTACTGGATAATTCTTAATAGTCTTATAACTGCAATGTTAGTTATGGCTCATCCTTTACTTGCCATTTGTTTTTGTGTAGTTGCATCTTTATATATTTTATTTACCGGAATAATTTATAGAAAAATAAAATATGTTCTTTTAAGTATTTCTTCATTAATCTTGGGAGGAATAATATCCAGTTATGTGTGGATCTCTTTTATTATATTTGCTCCCTATATGTATGAGTACCAATCTTTTGCTAATCTTTCCGAAAAAATGTTTTACCACTTTGAATATCTTTTTTTCTCCCCTTGGAGATATGGCTTACTTTTTCAAGGACCTAAGGGAGAACTTGCTCAAATTATTGGATATACTCAGCTACTAGTTGTGGCAATATTAATAATATTGTTTTTAACAAATAAGATAAAATCTTCTTTAAAATTTTTTGTTTTATTTTGGATCATAATTTTTTTCTTTACGATATTTTTGATGCATCCCCTCTCTATTTTTTTCTGGAAACCATTTGAGTTGTTCTGGATGCTACTTCCCTACGGCAGGCTTTCTCTCGTACTAACTTTTTGCACGTCTATACTTGCCGGTTATTTTGCGATTATATATCCGAATACAAATTCAAAAAAATATATTGTTTTCTTTATAATTTTTCTAGCTATTGGCTATACTATTCTTAATTGGGGACACAGAAGAATGCTTCCTCAAGCATCTGAAGAAGCTTTAGCAAGAAACGTTGGCAAAAGCACTATATATGAAGGAATATTGGTAGGATTTTTAAACAATAAATGGGCGGATCCTAATAATTTTTGGTTTTCAACCCCCCCTAAGAATCACTTGGATGTAACTACTGGCAAAGGATCAATAAAAGAGGTAGGAAGAACATCTGTAAAACACGAATACGTTATTAACGCACAGACTCCAGTAACAATTAGAGAAAATACTTTGTATTATCCAGGCTGGAGTCTTGAAGCAAACGGGAAAAATATATCTATTTATCCCGGATACAGAGGCATAATATATGCAAATCTTCCTAAAGGTTTACTTCATGTAAAGCTAACATACAAAGATATACCTATCTATATGCTCTCTAAGGTTTTAGGAATTACTCTTTTCTTAACACTTATTGTCTTAACTTCTATTAGTTTTTTTATAGATAGAAAAGTAATAAAAATCAACCTAAGTAGATTTAGTAGCAAACCAAAGCATTTCGCCCGGTAAATATATAATCCACTTAGCTTTTAATAAAAATAAGGGCTTAAGAAACATCACTAAGAATGATTTTATTCTATATCTACTTAAAGAGTTTTCTACTAACCCATACGTTCCTGCAAAAGGGAAAATTTTTGTAGTCACATGCTTTAAGCCATAATTTTTACCTAACAGATTTAAACTCCGACTACTAAAATATTGTATATGTTGTCCTTGCCAATACCACCAATTATGTTTTAATATTTTACTGCTAATAGAACTAACATCACCTGTCCAAACAACAACAAGTCCACCCGGTCTTAATAATTTAGATATACACTCCATTTCTTCTCTTGGTTTTTCAAAATGCTCAATTACACCAAATAATGTAATTACATCATATTTTTCTTCATTTTTATATACCATTGATCTTAAAAGACATCTATGAACTTTTATTTTTTTTGATTTTGTAATATCCGATGACCATTTTGAAAGCTCTAATCCCTCTACGGTATAGCCAAAGTCTCTAGCAACACTTAGAAACTCTCCCGTTGCACAACCAACATCAAGAATCTTACCCTTAGGAATATATCTTTTTATCATTGGTAATATTATTCTTGCAGATTCACTAATTGACTCTACATAATGAAGATATTTTTTATCAACTACGTCTTCATAATTTTTATAAAGATTTTTTGGAAGGGGGGAACAAAAAACGTGAGAACAATTTAAACATTTTACGGAACGGAAGGTTTTACCTGAATCAGAAGTTTTTACGTAAGTAAAAGATAATTTTTTAACGTCAACCGTTGAAGAATAAAGCTCAATAGTATCATTAGATTTGCAAATTGGGCAAATATCAAATTTCATAAGGCAATAACATATGATTTTAGCTCAAAGGATTAAAGTATTCAATAGCTTAAGAAGATTGCCAAAGTCTTAGATACATATTTACCATATTTTCCCAAGTATAAGCTTTTACCCATTCGTAAGCCTTTTGAGTATCCGCTATTTTCTTACCGGATAAATAATTTTCAAGGTTTTCAACAATTTGAGCTGCATCCTTTGATATAGAAATGTATTTCGAAAATGGCGTCATTTGCAAGTAGTCCTTTTTAATTGGATTTTCGTATTCTGCAAAAACAGGCTTACTAAAAGCCATAGATTCAAGCATACTTAAGTATCTTGAACAAAAAACATACTCATAATTATTTAGAACACTTTCTATGTTCAGAATGAATTCATTTGTCCTTATTCTTAAATTATTCTCTTTCTTGTACTTATTAACAGCTTCCGCTAGGCTCCCCTCTCCATAAATATCAAGTCCGAGGTCTATTCCTTTCTTCTTTAAGATTTTTAAGGCTTCCAGATATTTCATAATTCCTGTTTCATTTTCCAATCTTCCAAAAAAAATAATTTTATTGTTTAAATTCCTGTTATTTTTTTTTTCTGTTTTATACTTTTCAATATTTTTAAAATCCACTGCCCCGTATGTTACGAAAGTCGGTTTTGTTCCGTACCACTTTTTATAAAAATTTCCGACACAGATATTTCCGTTGGATAAAACTTCCGAAATCTTATGCATGGCTATTGCTTTTTTCCCGGGAATTTTATTTCCCTCATATCCATGAAAAGTTGTAAAGATTTTTTTTGTAGGATATAAAAATCTAAATGGAAGATACCAGAAAAAAACATCGTGGCAATGAACAATATCAGCGTCTTTTATATAGGCTCTTTTTTTCCAAAGCCTTTTCCAAATCCTAAATTTCTTAAACCAATCGTTTTTGCCTGCATTGATTCTAATTATTTTGACCCCGTCGATCTCTCCCATGTGCCTAGCGCTTAAAGACTTAGACTGCTTATACGCACTATGGGACTCTGAAAGCTGTTCTGTAATAACAGTAACTTTATGACTTTGTTTAACAAACCTTTTACTAATTTCCAAAACATGCTTCTCCACCCCACCTATATGAGGATAAAACAACCTTGCGAAAAATAAAATAGTCATATAAGCTGTAAGATTATAACACTTGTTACTTTATGTACCAAGAAGGGTTGCTATAATATAATACTATGAACAAAATAAAAAATTTATTTAAATTAGAATTTATTTTCATAATTTTAGCTTTAATTTATTACCTTATTTTTGTTAATAAAGGATTAGTATTCCTTGATGAGGGATATTTTCTACATTCGGCGGAAAGGATATTTAACGGCCAAATTCCTTACAAAGATTTTTCTCTTCAGTATGGCCCAACATTTTTTTATATACTTGCCTTTCTATTTAAAATTTTTGGTCCATCGATATTGATAGGGAGATTATTTGCTGTTTTTATATGTGTTCTAATTATTGCAATAGTTTTTTTGATTCTCAACAAATTGAAAGTAAGTTTAGGTGTAATTATTATTTCTTTTCTATCCCTTGTTTCTTTTGGATACCCACTAATTAACATTCCTAACATTATGTGGGCTAATGTTCTACTGGCTTTTCTATTAGTACTAATATATTTTTTCTGGCTATCGCAAGGAAGCTATCGATACCTACTTATGATAGGTATCCTTTTAGCATTATCTCTTTCATTCAAACAAAATTTCGGTGTTGCTTTCACAATCTTGTTTAATTTTCTTTTATTTTTTGGAAGAAAAGAAAATTTACAACAAAAGATAAAAAATTTTTTAATCTTGCAGGGAATTTGGATTACTTTAACCTTATTGTGGGTATATTATTTCTTTATAAGAAATAACTTTCAAGGGCTTTTAGATTTTATTAATTACAGCAAAAGGTTTGCACAAACGATAGTGTTTAGCTATCCTTCTCTTTCTTTTATGTTCCAGCCGACAGGTATTTTTAAACTTCTTCCCTACTATTTACCCGTCTTGTTACTTTTTCTTGTTTTGACCCTTTGGTTTAAGAAAAATAAAGATTTTAAGATTATTGCCTTTTCTTCAACAGCAGTAGTTGGTTTTTTTGTATCAATTTACCCCCAAAGCGATCTCCTGCATGTTTATCCTTTTTTAGGAATGGTATTAATTTCTTTCTTGTTGCTTCCCTTTAAGAAAAAAAATCAAATTTTTTTAAGGATAATTGCAGTGGTAATGATTTTGATAGGTTTTTATCTTACTCTTTTTACAAAGAGCTATCGTTATGAAAATTATTACTATAAATATGACACCTATTTAAATCTTCCAAGAACACAAGGAATAATGATTACAAAAAAAGATAATGATGATATTATCAAAGTCTCTAAGTTTATAGAAAATAAGACGAAAAAAGGCGATTATATTTTTGCATACCCTTATTCTCCTCTGCTTTACTTTATTCTAAATAGACCAAATCCTTCAAAAGATTCCCTGTATTTCTTGCCTAACTGGCATTTTTATGACGATAAAATAATCATTGGTGAATTAAAACAAAAAAAAGTTAAATATGTAATTACTCAAGGAAATTATATATTGGATACTGATCTCTCAAGATTTATACAAAAGCAAACTAAAATTTACGAGTTTGTACAATTTCAAGTTTTTGAGATTACAACAAATTCATATTCTAAATTCTAAAGTGTCGGATTTCTATGGGGAATATTACGATCTTGACAAAGAGATTTTTAATGTTAATAATAAATTAATGTGAAAAATCTGATTGCCCTTAGGATTATTTTTGTCCCACTATTCATAATATTGATTTTTTTCTTTTTATCCTTTAAAAGTTATGCTGTCACACCAACAATGGGCAGTTGGACTTTTGTAGGACTAAATAACTCTGTAATCCATAGCTTCGCAGTTGACCCAAATAATCCAACTATTCTATACGCCGGCACAGTTGGAAATGGAATATTTAAGAGTACCGATAAGGGAATTATTGGAATGCCATTAATAATGGCATTTCTAATCCTACCGCCGGTTATTTTACTGAGATTGTGATCAATCCGAACAATAGCAATGTTGTGTATGCAGGAGGAGTAGGAACATTTGGTAGCAGTGGGCGTACTGGAATATTTAAAAGCATAGACGTTGGTGCTTCGTGGGCTCTTGCTGATAATGGGATTACCGATGTTGGTTTTGGAGCGCAACCACAAGACGATTTTAGTATGATAATCGATCCCAATAATACAAACACTCTGTATGCTGCCCTTGGCACACATTGTGGGTCAGTTTACAAAACTACAGACGGTGCTGGTACATGGACTCGAGGTTCCGGTCTACCTTGCGATCCTACTGTCGTACGACTAGATCCTTTCAATTCAAGCCTTCTCTATACTCGAAGTGCACAAGGCATTAATAACAGTGTTGACGGTGGGCTGAATTGGAGTAATATTTCCAGTTTTGGTGCGAATTCGGGATTCTTTGCGTTAGCCATTGATCCTTTCGGTTCAAATAACTTGTATGCAAACGATAATACTGGTGTCTATAGGAGCACAGATAGTGGTGTTAATTGGGCACTTTCCAGCGGTGCTCTTAACAATGTTTATAAGGCGTTAGTTAGTGATCCCGTGCGTCCCAATACTGTGTATGCTGGTGAAGATCTTGGTATTGAAACTAGTGCTTATATGACAACAAATGGTGGCTCAACTTGGACAAATATAACTAACGGTTTGCCGGATGTTGGTGTTAAAAGGCTACTGGTTCCAGCAAATGACTCTAATGTTTTATATGCAGGAACAGATGCAGGGGTTTATGTATATGGGTTAACTGACAATCAACCTAATACTCTTAATGTTCCTTATTTTAGTCAAAATGATTTACTATGGGGTCCTACAGAATATAACCATTCAATAAAACTAGGGTTTACAAATCCAACCATGGATAGATGGGGATGTGCTGTTACGTCTGCAGCAATGGTTCTTAAATTTCATAACATCAATGAATTTACTGATGAAACAACCATAGACCCTGGCTCTCTTAATAATTGGCTTAAGAATAATAATGGATATTTAACTGGGAAAGGAGGCAGTGGTTCTTATTCATATTTTAATTGGCCTGTAATTGGAACGCTAACTAAACAATTATTTAACGTAAGAAAAGCGAATATAAAACTAATGCACAAAAGAGCTTATCCCAGCAGCAACACAACAAATCTTCTTAACGAAGATTTAAATGAATTTCCTGATATCCTTAAGGCAAGTAACTCTCAAACCTCTAGCCATTTTGTTGTTGCGAAAGGAGTATCAGGCAATACATATTCTATTAACGATCCTGAATGGAACCATGCTGCCCTTGCATCTTTCAACAGCTATACTCAAGTAGATAGGTACATTCCTTCGCAAACTAACTTTAGTTATCTAGTTACAGTTGTAAACCCAGGCATTGAATTGCTCGTCACAGACCCGCAAAATAATAAAACAGGAAAATACTTTGATAATGGAACTCTTCAGAGTGTCAATGAAATAAATAATGCATCGTATTCATTCCAAGAACCGATAAGTAATCCTAATAATCAAAACTTACTGGAAGACTTAGGAACCGGTGTAAACGAATTTTTATTACCTGAACCACCAGACGGCGAATATGAAATTAAATTATCGAGCGATAAAACCGAAATTTATGAAATAAATATTTCAACATTTCAAGAAGATGGAAACGACGAATTAAATAAAATAAAAGGAGTAATAAGCAGTAACAATGATGAAATCATAGAGATAAGTTATTCACAAAATAATACATCGGAAATAAAACGATTTGTTTCTTTTCAAAGTCTTATTGATGACATCAACGAAGCAAAAAATCTTAAGTTCATTAAAAATAACGGTGTTTACAACAGCTTACTTACTAAAGTAGTAATATCCCAAATCGTAAATCAAATAAATAAAAATGTCTCAAAAAATTTTCTAAATTCTTTACTTAATGAACTAAACGCACAAAGAGGAAAACATATAACCGAAGACGCTTACCAAATTCTTTTTTACGACGCAAGCTATCTAAAAAACCACCTGTAATATTTCAGTTTTTAAATATCACATTACGCTCTTTCACACTCTTCCCACACCCTCCGGGTGTAGTAGATTGACACCTTTTCTTTTTTGAACTAGTATTGAAGAATGGCTACAAATAGAAAGCTGGTTTTTCAAAATGGTTCGTTATATCATATATTTAACCGCGGTCTTGATAGAAGAAATGTATTTCAAGATACCAGAGAACTTCACAGAGCGATAGAACTAATAAACTTTTACAATCATAAAGATATTCCAATCAGGTATTCACAGTTTCTGCAATTATCTTTGGAAGCTAGAGATAACACTCTTAAGAGGTTGTCGGAAAACGAAAGCTTGGTCGATGTGTTGGCTTTTTGTCTAATGCCTAACCATTTTCATTTTCATTTTCGGCAAAAAATAGATAATAGTGTGTCAACTTTTATCGCAAACTTTACAAATTCTTTTACTAAATACTTCAATGCAAAATATAAAAGAATAGGTCCATTATTTGAGGGTGTTTTTAAGGCTGTTTTTGTTGAAAGTGATGATCAGCTAATTCATTTATCGCGATATATCCATATTAACCCTGTAGCATCAAGTGTAATTAATAGGGATCAATTATTGGACTACAAATGGTCATCTTATTCAGCTTATTTAGCGATAAATAAAGAAAACAAAATTGTACTAGATAAAGAAACTGTTCTATCTTTTTTTAAAACTTCAAAGCAATACGAAGAGTTTGTTTTAGATCAAATTGATTACGGTAAAAAATATGAAAAAATTAAACACCTAATTTTAGAATAATTTTTTTAAGAAAATGTGTGAAGCCAGAACACCCGGAGGGTGTAATATGGGTGTAACATCAAACACAAAAACCCAACCTTATCTCTGTTTATGCTTTATCGCAAAGTCTAAAAAATTTACATTTAGAATGCTTTAACTTCCAAACCTACTTCTTGGGGATAATTTGAGAGAGGGGGACAATATCACTGATAAAAATCTTATGCCTAATAAAAAGCGTTTTTGACTCTGTTCTAGGTTTTGATCCAAACAACTCAACAGGAATATCTTTCTGAAAAATTATCAATCTTAATTTATTATTACAGGTCTTAATATAACCCCAAATGCTCCCGCCATGTCCATCTGTAACGACAGGCACTGCAGATAAAGTGCCAATTTTAACTTTCCAAATCTTCATTGTCTTTTGTGAGAATTTTAAAAATTTTTGATTTTTTTCAAAAACCAATTTAAATATTTTTAATTCCCCACTTAATAAAGCAAGAGCTCAATTGGGAATTTATAGATATAAAAATGTTCGTTAGATACTTTTAAATTTGCTTTTATACATTTTATAATTAACGTAATTTAAATAGAACAGCCTCGCAAAAAAAACAACCCTCATACTTTAAATTTTCTTAGCTATAATTATTATATTCGATTCTCCGAATATTGGAATTAATAAATTGTCTATAAACGTAACAAAATCAGACAAAAAAACTATTATTTATTGATGCTAATTCAAACAATATTTTTCCATCTTGACAAAGTCTTAAATAATATAAATACTAATGATATGAAGAAATTATCTGCCCTAAAATTTCTTTTGTTTATTTTTTTTGTTTTTATTTTATTTTTATCTTTACCACCTTCCATTTGGAACAAGACAAGTGCTTCAAATATAATATTTCAAGACGATTTTGACTCTTACATTAATGGTTCTTTTCCGTCAAAATGGGTAAGGTTCGATCCTTCACCGACACCAACATGCAATGCGCATTGGACAGTAGAAAATGGACAGGTAGGAATAAACATCCCAGTACAGCCTACATGTGCAACTAATATAATTCCTACATCGCCAAATTGGTCAACTCAATTAAATCAGTACACATTTGAGGTAGACATGAAATTCGTAAGCGGTACAGATCACAACTTACCATACGTAATTGTGTTACCTGACGGCTCGATAATATATGAAGTACATTTTCAATCTCCGGGGAATTTTTTCTTAGGTGGCCCCATAGACCAAACTTTAGTAAACATATCTCAGGGCTATCCAAATGGACAGACATATCATATTAAATTAATCGTTACCCCAAGCAACATTAAAGTTTTAATAAATTACGTTTTAGTCAGAGAAGTACATCTTTCTACATCCCTTCCTTTAGGAACGATCGGATTAAGGGCTGGCGTTGGTAGTGACTCCTCCAGTGAAACATGGTTTGATAATGTTGTTGTTACCAGTCTAGATGAGCCAACACCAACACCAACACCAACACCAACACCAACACCAACACCAACACCAACACCAACACCAACACCAACACCAACTAGCTTAAACGTTCCGATTCTAAAACAAACCTCAAGTCCCTGGAAGTTTCATGTTTATGACAGCGCAAATAGATGGGCTCCCACAAGTCCTACAATAAATTCTTGGGGATGTGCCCTAACTTCCGCAGCAATGATCCTAAGGTACTACGGTATAAATAAAATGACTAACGAATCGGATTTAGACCCTGGTTCATTAGACCTCTGGTTAAAAAGTCAACCTGATGGGTATGTTGAAAATGGCTATGTTAATTGGCTTGCAATTTCTAGACTTCCAAAACTTGTTAAGGATAATAATCCCATAAGCTTTGACGCACTTGAATATTACCGAGAAAATTTTCAGAATAATGAACATTTAACAAATGACCTTATGAATGACATGCCGGATATTTTAGAAGTTGCGAATCATTTTGTGGTTGCAAAAGGAATCTCCTCGGATTCCTTTACCATTAACGATCCGTATTTTAACAGAAACGATCTTAATTCATACGGCAATTCTTATTTATCTCTCGGCAGATATATGCCCACAAGCTCAGATCTCTCGTATATACTGCTTGTCACCAATCAAAATCTTGATATTAAAGTTAAAGATTCACTGGGAAATCTTGTTGGAGAACAATACTTACAGCAGCCATTGAAAAATGATTCTAATCCTGGTCAATTAAGCGGAGATCCAATAAAAACATATTATTATTCCAAGCCGGAGACAGAAAATTACCAAATAGATCTAACCTCACAAATTGCGCAGAAATATAAAATTGCTGCTTATTTTTACGATAAGGATGGAAATGTTAATGTTTTAGAACAAAATGGATTAATTGGACCAAGCAAAGCCGATAGTTTTATCGTAAATTTTGATAAACTGAATTCCAATACTTCTAAAAATACTAAAATAGTAACTTTTCAAAATCTAATTAATGACGTAAGCGAAGCTAAAACTCAAAAGTTAATTTCTCCTTGGATATCAAACAATTTAATTTTCCTTGTAAAAAATGCTAAGAAGAACTATGACAAAGGAAGAAGGAAAATAGCTGTAATGGAATTAAGAATTTTTGAAGACATAATAAGATCTATTAGAAAATCCTCATTAATTAAAGAAGGAGCATATCAAATACTTCTGTACGACGTGAAATACTTAAAAACCCACCTATGAACTTTTCAATTCTTAAATAAAATTAAAAACTTTAGCTTTACACCCTCCGGGTGTAGTAGATTGACACCTTTTCTTTTTTGAACTAGTATTGAAGAATGGCTACAAATAGAAAGCTGGTTTTTCAAAATGGTTCGTTATATCATATATTTAACCGCGGTCTTGATAGAAGAAATGTATTTCAAGATACCAGAGAACTTTACAGAGCCCTAGAGTTACTGAGTTTTTATAATCATAAAGATGTTCCAGTCAGATACTCACAGTTTCTCCAGTTATCTCTGGAAGCTAAAGATAGCACGCTCAAAAGACTATCGGAAAGCGAAAGACTGGTTGATGTATTGGTTTTTTGTCTAATGCCGAACCATTTTCATTTTCTTTTTCGGCAAAAAACAGATAATGGTATATCAACCTTTATCGCAAACTTTACAAATTCCTTTACTAAATACTTCAATGCAAAATATAAAAGAATAGGTCCATTATTTGAAGGAGTTTTTAAAGCTGTTTTTATTGAAAGCGATGACCAGCTAATTCACTTATCACGATATATTCATCTCAACCCTGTAGCTTCAAGCATAATTAATAGTAATCAATTGTTGGATTACAAATGGTCATCATATTCTGCTTATTTATCATTAAGCAAAGAAAGCAAAATTGTTCTAGATAAAGAAACTGTTCTATCTTTTTTTAAAACTTCAAAACGATATGAAGAGTTTGTTCTAGATCAAATTGATTATGGTAAGAAACTTGAGAAAATTAAACATTTAATCATAGAATAATTTTCTTTAAGAAATTGTGTGAAGCCATAACACCCGGAGGGTGTAGAAGTAAGATTTGTAAAATTTGTGGACCCTGCAAGATTCGAACTTGCGACATCTGCAATGTGAATGCAGCGCTCTACCACTGAGCTAAGGATCCTTGGCTTAGATATTAACATATATTAAAATCATTGACAAAACTTCTCAAATCTAGGACAATAATCTTTGTGATTATTCTAAGAAAAATCTACTCTTTTTTAATCGACAGCGTGCAGACCTTTTTAATGGCGGCTGCTGTATTTTTGGTTATTTATATTTTTCTTTTTAGACCGTTCGAGGTAAAAGGTGAATCCATGTTTCCGAATTTTCTAAATAAAGAATATGTGTTGACTAATTTAATTTCTTTACGTTTTTCCGATCCTAAATTAGGAGAAGTCATCGTCTTTAAATCGCCAACAGATCCCGAGAAAGATTACATAAAACGAATAATTGGTAGTCCGGGAGATACTGTTGAAGTCAGAAACGGAGAAATATATGTTAATAATAAGCTTTTAGACGAATCTCCTTATTTAAATTCTTCTGTAAAAACTTTTGGGGGGGCATTTCTTAAGGAAAGTGTACCTGTAACCGTTCCCGAAGGAAAATATTTTGTAATGGGGGATAACCGTTTGTATAGTTCTGATTCCCGCGAATGGGGATTTGTAACGAAAGAAGCAGTTATCGGGAGATCATGGCTGGTTTATTGGCCATTAAGTGATGTAAAAATTATTAAAAACCCCTTTAAGTAACCAAGGATTAAGGATTAAAAACCCCTGAATTGAAATTTTAAATTAGGATGTAAGAAGTCCAATGAGCTGCTTTAACTTTTCCCCTGTATTCTCTGCAGTTCCCTTTGTAATAATAACTATCCTTGCTTGAGTACCGGACTGATAGACGGAAACCTTGTCTAAGCCATGTTTTGCCTGAACTTGTTTTGCCATTTCATCTAGTTCCGGAATGTACAACCTGTCACCTTTTGTTCTTGGTTCTGTTTTTTGCAACTCTCCTTTTGCATTTCTGGCCATATCTTCCGTTTGTCTTACGGTGCTATTGTCTCTAAGAATTTTTTTGAATAATTCAAGCATCAGTTTTGGATCTCCAAGGGAAATAAGTGGTCTTACATGCCCCTCGCTAATTACCCCTGCTACCAAGGCATCTTTAATGGCATCCGGTAGAGATAACAGCCTAATTGTATTTGAAATAGTCGGCGCACTTTTTCCGACTTTCCTGGCAACCTCATTTGTTCCAAGCCCAAATTCATCGATAAGTCTTTTATAAGCCAATGCCCTTTCGATCGGATTTAAGTCTTCCCTCTGAACATTTTCCACAATAGACATCTCGAGCATTCCCTGTGGAGTGGTTTCTTTAATAATAACCGGTACTTTATCTAAGCCCAAAGCTTTTGCTGCTCTCCAACGCCTTTCCCCTGCGATTATTTGGTAACCTGCAGGTGTTTTTGCCACAACAATCGGCTCTAAAATTCCTTGCTCTCTTACCGAGTCCATTAGTTCCTGAAGCGAATCCGGAACAATTATGCCTCTGGGCTGAAGAGGGTTAGCCTGCAGCATATTTGTCTCTAATTCGTGTATTCTTCCGTCTGTATTATCCATTTATATTAAACCGCGCTTGCTCTTGCCACGTTTGATGCGAACGCGGAAACCTCAACAATTTTTTTGCCTCTTAAATTTTTAATCTTTACGACCCCGTCTACTACCGAAAAAATCGTATAATCTTTCCCCATAGAGACACCTTTTCCAGGATAGAGCTTTGTCCCTTTTTGTCTTACAATAATATTCCCGGGGGCAACTTTTTGCCCATCATGAATCTTTAACCCAAGATATTTTGGTTTTGAATCCCTGTTTCCTCTTACTGATCCCTGTGCTTTTGTATGTGCCATATATTAATTAATTTTTATAATTTTTTATAGGTCCTGTGAAAACTAAACCATTTTAACGCCACTTTTCACGATATGTCAATATACCAAAGTATGTCTTAGCCTTTCCTAGCGACCTTTTTTGCCTTTGCAGCTATTGGCTTCGCTTTAATCTGTGTTGATTTTATTACATTTGTTTTACTTACCGAAAAATTAATTTTTTCTATTTTAATTTTGGAAAGTTCTGCCCTAAAACCGGTCGACCTTCTATATCTTGATTTCGCCTTAAATTTTGCTACCCTTATTTTTTTTCCTCTTATTTCATCCAATAACTTACCCGATACTGTAACCTTTTCAAGATTTGGTTTACCGATTTCTAATTTTCCATTTACAAACGCAAGTAAAACTTCTTTAAAAATTACATCCTGATCTTTCTTCTGCAAAAGTCTATCTACTTCTATTACATCTCCTTCGGAAATTTTATATTGTTTTCCTCCTGTTTTAATTACTGCGTAATTCATAACTGCATAATTATAACAAAAAATCTATCTAATTTCTATAACCTGGTTTGCTTTAAAATTTTTAGCAATAGCAGAGGCAAGTCCTAATAAAATAAAGTTGGATAAAAGAGAACTTCCTCCATAGGATACAAAAGGAAGAGTTACTCCTACTATTGGCAAAATTCCGATATTCATACCAATATTTACGAACAATTGAACAAGAATGTTAATAAAAGCAATTCCGCTAAATAGCCTACAAAATTTATCATCGGAACTTTGAAAAATTATAAAAAGCCTATGAAGAATAAACACAAATGCAGTTAAAATTAATAAATTTCCAATAAATCCAAGGTCCTCCGAAATCGTAGCAAAAATAAAATCCGTATGCATTTCAGGTAAGAAACTAAGCCCCGATTGAGTCCCCTGTCCAAGACCTTTTCCTAAAATCATTCCGGATCCCACGGTAATTATGGATTGAATTGCATTATATGAAGTTCCTAGAGGATCATGAGACGGATTTAAAAAAGTAAGTATTCTTTGTTTTTGATAATCATGCAAAAACCGCCAAAACAATGGGATAGTCGCCAAGGCAAAAATAAATCCACCTGCAAAATAACGCAGTGGAAATCCAAGAAATATTAGCGATAAAATTACAACAAAAATATAAAGCATGGCATTACCTAAATCGGGTTGCAAAAAAATTAAAAACGCTATCGGAAAAATATACAATAAAATTAACAATAAATTTCTAAATGAATATTGCCGTAATTCGGATAGATATGCTGCAAAAGATATTGTTAAAAATGGTTTAAGAATTTCTGAGAACTGTATTCTAAAACCAAAAATATCTATCCATCTTATAGATCCTCTGCTTTCTATTCCCAAAAAAAGGACTAAAAGTAAAAGAATTACAGAAAGTATATAGATCGGAATTTTATAAAGCTGAATTATTTTGTAATTTACATTACTAAAAATTAAGAAAGCAAAAACCGAGAGCAAGCCAAAAATTAATTGGGTTTTAAAATAACTAACATTTATTGTGTATAGAGTTGAAAGACTAATAATTAAAAGAACCAATGTGGGAATCAGAAGTTTTAAATCCAAATTCCATAATTTTCTTCTAGTCATTTTTTGCCACCTTAAATTCTCCGCTTGAAAGGTTGTTTATTAAAGCTTTCTTTCTAATTTCTTCTTCAAAATCTTTAGGCCAATCGGGAAGTGTTACTTTTACAAATTCATCTATTTTTGTTCCTATTTTTTTCCTTTCCGCCTGAATACTTCTAATTATATCCCTTGCTTTACCTGCTTCCAAGTTTTGATTGGACTCGGAGACATCAAAGGTGATAGCTTTATTTTTTTTATTTTTAAATTCCAAATCTTCAATATTTAACTCATCTTTAATTAATCTAAGTACACCTTCCTGAAACTCTTTTAAAGCAGAATATGTACCTTTTCTAAAAGGAATTCTTACTTTTACCTCCGCTTGCTTTCTCTGAGAATGTCCTATTTCGACCAATTCTCTTGCCAGAATTATTTCTTTTTCCAGATCATTATTAATTAATTTTTCATCGCATTTCGGCCAATCAGTAAGATGAACAGATCCTGCCTCATCGGCAGATAGATCATAACCGGTTAAATTAAGATAAATCTCCTCTGCTATAAAAGGAGTAATGGGGGCTAATAATTTAGATAAAGTTAATAATACTTCGTAAGAAGTACAATAAAAGCTTTCTTTTTCTTGCACATTATCCGTTGATAAACCAACCCTATCACGGCTTCTTCTAATATACCATGTGGAAAAATCTTCAATAAATTTTTGAACCATGGAAATTGGCAAGGCAGTATTGTACTTTTCTAAATTCTCCGTAACCTCTAAAATTAGTGTATTAAGCTTAGAAATAATCCATTTATCCAAAACGTTTCCTGTTTCCTGTTTATTGCTTATTATTTTTTGCATATTGACTTCCCATCTGTCAATGTTTGCGTATGTTATAAAAAAATTATAAGTATTCCACAATATAAGCATAGTCCCTTTTACTTGATTTCTATATTGATCTTCGGAAATTAAGATATCCTCTCCCCGCATAACAGAACTTCCTAAAAGATACAATCTCAGCGCATCTCCTCCATATTTTTGCAGCATTTCTTTCGGATCCGGAAAGTTTCCGTAATTTTTACTCATTTTTCTCCCGTCAGTCCCTAGTATAACCCCTTCAACCAAAACATTTTTAAAAGCCGGCGATTCGTACAGAGCAACTCCTATTACGTGCAGCGTATAGAACCATGCTCTTATTTGTCCTGTGTACTCGGCAATAAAATCGGGAGGAAAAAAATCTTCTAATTTTATGTTTTTTTCAAAAGGAAAATGTCTTTCGGCAAACGAAGCACTACCGGATTCTATCCAACTATCCAAAACTTCAGGAACTCTTTTTGCTAATTTTTTACATTTTTTACATTTGACAAAAATTTTATCGATTTCCGGTCGATGAAGATCTATAACTTTTTGATCAGAATTTTTTTCCAACTCTGCTATTGAACCGGGAACAAATCTTTCTCCGCATCCACACTCCCAAACAGGAACAGGAGACCCCCAAAATCTACTTCTGGATATATTCCAATCAGGTGCATTCTCCAAGCTTTTTAGAAAACGACCATGCTTAAAATGTTTTGGATACCAATTTATTTTTTCATTTGTTTTAATTAGTTTTTCTTTTAAATTTTGGATATTAACAAACCAAGCATCCTGAGGAGCATAGAAAAGCCTAGTGTGGCACCTCCAACAATTCGGAATCATGTGGAGATGATTTTCCTCTTTGTACATTAAGTTTCTTTCCTTTAGATCTTCATTAACTAATTTGTTCGTTTTTAAATAATATAAACCGCCGAATTTAGGAACGTCACCTTTAACTGTTCCTTCATCATCTACATGCATTACAAGCTGAATGTTTTCCTTTTGCATTACAGCTAGGTCTTCTTCTCCATAAGCAGCAAGCGTTACTATTCCGGTTCCCTCTTCTGCCGTTACAAAATCCGCTCCAACAGTAATAAATGCTCTTTTACCCTTTTCAATTTCGTAATAATCATAGTGAGGAACAAATTCTACTCCGATTAGATCTTTCCCTTTTATCTCTTCTATTGTTTTATAAGAATCGTTTGTTAAAATTTTAACCGTATCTTTTGCCAGAATATAGAATTCGTTATTTTGTTTAACTTTTATGTATATCAGTTTTGGATTTATGGCAAGAGCGGGAGTAGCAATTTTATTCCAAGGAGTAGTTGACCAAGCCAATAAATAAGTCTCCTTATTGTTTTTTAACTGATATTTATAAATATTTGCCGGCTCAGAAATTTCTTTGTAATTTTCTGAGTCCATAGCAACCTCAAAGTTAGAAATAGGGGTAGAACAGTGAGGACAAAAAAGAGAGACTCGTAAACCTTTATAAATATATCCTTTATCGTACATTTGTTTAAAAACCCACATGACACTTTCCATATACGGAGTATCCCAGGTTTTATAGGCATTTTTAAAATCAACCCACCTACCGATTTTATCTATATACCATTCCCATTCCGCAGAGACTTGTTCAACGTATTTTTTACATTCAAGAATAAATTTATCTATCCCAATCTTTTCCTCAATGTCCCGTTTTCTCTTAATTTCGAGCTTATTTTCGACTTTATTTTCTATTGGAAGACCATGTCCATCCCATCCCCATACACGTCTAACCCTATACCCCTTCATCGTCCAATACCTACCAAATAAATCCTTAGGAAGACTGGACAAAAGACTGCCATAATGAGGAACTCCAGTAACAAATGGCGGTCCATCTAAAAAAGTCCATCTTTTATTCTTCGGGCGAAACTGAACAGATTTTTCAAAAATGTTATTTTTTTTCCAGTATTTAGATATTTCTTCCTCTAGTTTTGAAAAATCTACTTGAGGAGATACGGGTTTAAACATAGTTTTAATTGTAGCTCAAATTAGACTTAGCTTCAAGTATGCTACTTGTAATTTATTTTAAAACTATCTTATGATATAAGAGATGCTTAAAGAACAATTTATCGGTAGAAATCCGTCACATTTCCACGTTAATCCATTGGTAAAGTCATTTATTATTTCCGAGGCGTTTGTATGGTCGTCTTGGAATTTTTTCTTTCCTATCTTTGCAATTTTTGCTGCAACAGACGTTATTGGAGGAAATATTCAATTCGCAGCTTTTGCCTATAGCTTTCATTTAATTGTAAGAGTTTTAGTTGAAATTGTAAGCTGTAAATTTTTACACGAATCTTCCGATCATTCCAAAATAAAAATTACAATCTTAGGTTTGTCGTTAATAAGCTTTGCATACATCGGGTTTGCTTTTTCTAAAACTATTCTGCCAATTTTATTCTTTTATTCTTTAGTTGGAGCCGGATTTGGAATTGCTACGCCTGCGAAAAATTCCCTCTTTTCTACACACCTTGATAAGAATAAAGAGCCTTCGGAATGGGGAATTTACGATGCAGCTGTTTTTATAAGCATGGCCTTAGCAACGGCACTTGGCGGTTTTATTGCAAGCCAATACGGATTTCAAATTTTATTTTTAATCGCAAGCTTAATGAATATTGCCAGTATTATCCCCTATCTTTTATATGTAAAATAATCCGGTTTGTTAACATTAAATTATGAATAAAAATAAAAAGATCTTCCATTTTCAGCACCTTAAAAAAAAGTGGTCGGATAAGCATAAAGAAATTGAGAAACAAATTGTTAAAAAACATGGTCACTTAATTGCTTCTCTTATTCCCAAACAACAAATAATAGGCGGAGTTTTACTGGCTGCTGTTCCTTTTATGCAAATGGCTCCGCAAACTGTCCAGGCTCAGATAAATAATTTGTCCAGACAGGAGACCCCCAAAATTACGCCGCAAAATCTTGTTTTAAAGATATCGGAGCTTTTGCCAAAGGAGGTTAGACCTTTAATTCCCGGAGAAGAAAAAGTGATTACGGATTATCTTTCCGAGGTATTTAAAATTAAAGTGTTTCCCGAACTTGAAGGCATAAGATTAAACAGAAGCTATGGACTAATTGGACAGGAACAGCACCTTAAAAGGTACTTCGGAGACTCTACCGACCAGCATTTTGATAACGAAAAAGAGAGAGAATCGTACAGCTTACAAGGAATTGCCCCAGGTTTAGGCGCGTGGGGTTATTTTGCAAAATCCAAGGATGAAATGACGGAAAACGAAAAATTAAGAGAGAAATACTATATTGCTGTTCCAACTTTTTTAGCTCCTGGTTTTAACGAAAATGTCGGTAGATACGGCTTATTTTTTAAGTACCGCAAAATGTTGGTAGTTAATCCGGAAAATGGCAAAGCAATAGTCACAGACATTGCAGACGCCGGCCCTGCCGAGTGGACCGATAAGCATTTGGGGGGATCTCCGGAAGTAATGGGATATTTAGAAAGAGTCGACGGAGCACAAAAGGGTCCGGTTTTATATTTTTTTATAGATGACTCAAATGATACAATTCCATTAGGTCCTATATCGCTATGAGCAGAAAAAAAACATTTTATCATCATTTAGTATCTACAGAAGAAATTAGCATTGAATTGGACAAACTCGGACTCCCCGAGCACGAACGGATAGAATTGTTAGAGATTGTGGAAAATACAATTCATTACACAATAATAGATATTGTTTTATCCGAGTTAAAAGAAGAGGATAAGAAAATTTTCTTGGAACACCATACAAAAAGCAATCATGAAACAACATTAAGATATCTTAAGGGGAAAATAGACGACCTGGAAGGCAGAATTAAAGAATCTGCGGAAATTTTAAAAAGCAACTTTCTCAAGGACATAAAAGAACTAAAAAACCTCTCTTGAATTCTTCCTGGTTTTAAAATAGAATTGTTTTACTTTATGAATCCAAAGAATGTGGCTGTAATTGGAATCGGAAGAGTCGGTCTTCCCATGGCGCTTGTTTTAGCCGAAAAAGGATATAATGTATTTGGAATTGGAAGAAGTAAGGAAAAAATTGAAAACTTGCTAAAAGGCACTATACTTCCGGCAATATATGTATTACTTAAAAGACTATCAAGTAACCGATATTAAAGCAGTTGATACAAACATTCCGAGATTTATGTATGTAAAAAGAGATGCGAAAAAATTGGAATAGAAAAGAATATATAAGTAAAGACTTTTCCCTTCTAATAAACCAAGGTATTAAAAATGTTGTTTTTACAGATGATTTTGCAAAGGATTACATTAAAAATTACCCGGTTAAAATTTATACTTTACCGGGTAAAAGTACTATAACTTCCATTTCTGTACCAAATAATGTTAAAATGTTTTATAAATATCATTTTGTAGAAATTAAAAAGTTATAAATTAATATTTTATGGGCGATTTAAAATTAAAAACTGAAGATATAAAAAAAGGAGAAGGACCCGAAGTAAAAGACGGGGATACTGTAGTAATGCACTACACAGGCTGGCTTGAAGACGGGACTAAATTTGATTCTTCCTACGACCGCGATTTGCCTTTTGAAACAAAAATTGGGATTGGATATGTAATTAAGGGTTGGGATATGGGAGTTCCCGGAATGAAAGTTGGAGGAAAAAGAAAACTTACTATTCCCTACGAACTCGGATACGGCAAATATGGAGTTGATCCTTTAATTCCCGGCTTTGCAACTTTAATCTTCGAAGTAGAACTTCTGAAAATTAAATAATCTTTTTTATGCCACGATTTGCGTATAATATAGTTTACTTATTTTTCCAAAAACACTTTTTATTTTTGAAGCCACTCTGAGCAGTTTTCTTTTCATCCAATATTCACCTCCTTTCTTTGAGCCCTTTTTCCTTAATATTATTTATACAATTCTACGAGTAGGGGTTTCTATAATTTAAAACACTAAATGTGTGTAACAACGATTACAAAATAAAAAATGAAATTTCTCTAGCATACATATTCGTAAGTATTCCAAATGTATCAGAATTGATTTAGGTAGATAAAACTCCCGCCGGGGATCTTACTTCTTAGAGATATTTTCATTTTGTGTCTCATCAAATTTATCATTTATTTCTCCTACCAAATTTTCTACTACATCCTCTATAATTTCACACCCTCCGGGTGTTATGGCTTCACACCTTGTCGTTAGAAAGTTCAATTAACTAATAAACGTAAACAGAGGTTCCTATTGGTGCCCAGTCATATAGCCATTTTGAAAAAGCTACAGGTTCATTAACGCATCCATGAGGAGCTTTATATTTAGAGACTTCTTCAAATTTTTTTACCAATTCACAAAAAAATACTCCAAATGCATCAGGGTCTTTGTTCGCAATGTGTCGCACATAATCTGCAAAATTTCCGAATTTAATCATAATTGCTTGCTCTTTAGCTGCGGAAAGATTAAGTTGCCTAGGCAACTTGTGACGGATCCAATCCTCAAACTCTATTCCATAATCTATAAATGTCATAAAGGTTATTGAAAAAAAGTATTAGTAATAACAGCAAGAGACAGAACTGGTACTTCTCCTATGGGAAGTAGCTTATTTTTCTCCCCATATCTGGAAATCATATTACTTATGACTAACATCAAGAATGTTGCAACCTTGTCCGAAGCATAACTTAATATATAGTCAAAAAAATAAACAATGGAACCTTTTGCATTTCCTTCTAATACATCGTTTTTTATAAAAATAGGTTTAAATTTCGTTTGTAAGTAAAAATAATTATCATTTTTTTTGTAATATTCTCCATACGCTTCAAAAACGACCTTTTTTTTACTTTCTTTTTCAAAATGCATACCAAAATAAGCCTTTCCTAGAAGTTTCTCTATTTGTGGATTTTTTTCCTTTTTTGAAATAATCGGTTCAAGAAATTCATTGGTTGTATTTTTCATCGCATCAATTAATTCACATGTAGCATCTGATGACAAGTTATGAATAACCTTATCAAAATAATAAGCAAACATTGTTATTCTAAGAAGTTGATCTTGTGGCAATTCAACAAATGCGGAATTATCTTCAAACTGTCTAATAATAAATTCTCCGATTTTTTGTGCCATATTAGATTGCTTTAGTTTCTAGCTTCTTTTCTTATTTATCCTGAGCTTGCCGAAGGATTACAAACACCTAGGGTGAATATATACTTTTTAATAAGGATAAACAAGAGGTTGTTAGAGATGAGTACATCGGTGACACTTTCGTCTGGTAGTAACTATCAAGATACACTAGCGGTGACTTGTAATCAAGGGTCTGGTGAGGTCTATGAAAGTTGTATTCAATTAACCAGTCTGTTAA
>Ga0210044_10000538_pt1 | contig 57411 bp, 54 predicted proteins | sample CryGey13umfilter_2_FD_183959 | JGI IMG/M metagenome (GOLD analysis project Ga0210044, IMG submission 183959) | Groundwater microbial communities from aquifer in Utah, USA - Crystal Geyser 4/9/14 3 um filter (SPAdes) (version 2) | ecosystem: Environmental > Aquatic > Deep subsurface >...
GGCCGTCCACGTGGATGTAGGCCCAGGGGTCGGATTTGATCACCACGCTCCCGGTGGCGCGGTCCGGACGCGGGCGTGGGCGCGGGCGGTCGATGGGCGGCACGAGCTTGATCGGCCGTACCGGGCGCACGGGTCGGATCGGACGCACCGGGCGCAGCGCCACTGGCCTCGGTCGGGCGTCGGGCGTCGAACGGACCGGCCGCGCGTCGTGCCTCGCGGCGGCGTCGGGCATGCGCTCCGCCGGCCGTGCTCCGTCGTCTCGTCCCGCATCTGACGCGCTCCCCGCTCCGCGTACTGCCGGATGTGACCGTGCGTCGGCCGCCACGCCGCCGCGTCCGGCGTCGGCGGAGAAGGTGGTCCGTCTTCTCAGTGGGCTGCCCGGCCACAGCAGCAGCAGGGCAGCGCTGCCGCCGAGGCCCAGGCCGAAGATCGCCACCATCAGCCAGGCAGTCCACCGCCGCCCTGGCCGGGGGGGGCGTGCAGGGAGGGGCAGCGCCACGCGGTCAGCGGCATGAAACGGCGACGCCTCGTCGTCCATCGGAGCGGGCTCGAGGTCTGGTACTGGAAACCCGGCGACCAGGGCCTCCAGGGGCTGAGCCACCGTGGGTTCGAACGTGAGCGGCGGCTCGAGTGGGGTGGCGGGTCCGTCCACGCGTGGTGTGTCGACCACGCCGTCCAGCTCGTGGCGAAAGAGCACTGGCTGTGGTGCGGTGGGTCGGTCCTGCTCGGAGAAGCTGCGGACCATGGGCTCGGTGGGCAGCTCCAGGTCGGCGCCCAGCGACTCCCCACCCAGCGCCGCCGCCTGCATCGTGGCGTTGTCGTTGTCCGGCCTCGAAGGGGTTGGGACCTGTCGCGGCGCGGCCGGCCTGGACTGCGACGTGGAGCGCACGGGATCCGCACGATATGATCGGCCCACCGCATCCGTCTTCTGCTCCTCGAAGGCGTTCGCCGCGGATGCGGGTTGCGGCTTGCCATGAGGTATCATCGTCGGTGCGGATTCGTCGTCTTTGCGCCCGATCCACAGGTTGTCCGTGGCGTCGGAGATGCTGCTCACCGCGCGCAGTACCTGCTCGTCGACGCGGTGTGCTCCGCTCCGCGATCCGCGGTCCCCGCGCGGGCGGAACGGGTCCAGCGAGGGGTCGGTGCTGGTGTCGTCGAAGGCGTTCTCCAGCGAGTCCAGCATCGGGTCGTCTTCGAAGCCCGGTTCCGGCGCACCGCGGAGGGTCCCCTTGCGGGGCGGAAACGGCGGCCGCCGCTCCCCGGTGGCCTGGACCTGGAGCGGATCGCGCAACTGCGCCAGCAGCTGGGGCGAAGGTGGGCCCACGCTGGTCACCGAGTCGATGAAGGATTCGGCGAACTCGGACTCGCCGGTGTCCTCCTCGTCGAGGTCAGGGTCGAGCAGCTGCACCATGGTCGTGGTGACCGTGAACTGAACCCCTCTGCGGCGAGGCTTGTCCCCGGGCTCGTCGGGGAACAGCTGTTGCAGCAGCTGGGCCAGGCGCTCGGGTCCCACCGGCATCGAGTGGTGGCGGAACTGAAACTCCCGGATGGCGAGGCCCATCTCCTGCGCCGTCTGGAACCGGTCCTCGGGATCGGTGGCCAGCGAGCGCTGCAGGATCTGCTCCAGCCTTGGGGGGATGGTGCGATCGATGGAGCTGGGAGCCGGCACCCGCCCCACCCGCACCTGGTCCAGCAACTCGATGTCGGTCTCGGCGTTGAACACGCGGCGCCCCAGCAGGCTCTCGAACATCACCGCGCCGAGGGAGAACACGTCGCCGCGGTGGTCCAGGAGCTCGGTGCGAGCCTGCTCCGGAGACATGTAGCCCAGCTTGCCCTTGAGCGATCCGACCACCGACACGTCGCGCCCGTAGCGCGCGATGCCGAAGTCCGTCAGCTTCACCTCGCCGGCCTGGGAGATGAGGATGTTGGAGGGGGAGACGTCGCGGTGGATCAAGCGTAGCGGGCGACCACCGTCGTCGAGCTTCTTGTGCGCATAGTCCAGCGCGGCGCAGATCTCGGACGCGATGTAGAGCACCACGTCCGGCGCCAGCCGGGTGCCCAGCTCCTCGGTGCGATCCATCATGCTCCGCAGATCCTTGCCGTCCACGTACTCCATGACGATGAAGTACTCATCGCTGTCGTTCTGGCCCAGGTCCAGGATCTGCACGATGTTGGGGTGGTTGAGGGAGGCGGTGATCTTGGCCTCCTTGACCAGCATGGAGTGGAAGCGCGAGTCGCGGCTGAATCGCCGGCGGACCTTCTTGATCACCACCTTTCGCTCGAAGCCCTCCATCCCGTGGGCCACGCCGAGGTAGATCTCGGCCATGCCGCCCACGGCGATGCGCTCGATCACGTGGTACTGACCGTACATCTGCTCCCCATCGCTCCGGGTCCGCCGACCCGCTCCACCGGCCTCATGCTATGACCAGATTGTACGCAACCCTCCCCCGCGGCACCAGTTAACGAGCCGTGGCGGGCGGTTGGCTCAGCGCTCGAGGGTGACCCGGACTCCGGGATCCGAGTCGCGCGTGAGCACGATGGCCGTGGCCGTGCCGCCCCCCACCACGGCCACGACCAGGGTCCAGAACCACCAGGACTTGAGCACGGAGCCTCCACCATCGGCGGTGGAGCTCCCGATTGCGACGGGCCCGGGCGTGGCGCCCTGGAGCAGCCCCTGCAGCTGGACGGCCACCTGGCTCGTGGCCCAGGTCAGGTGGTCGGTCTGGACCACGGGGGATTGCAGTGTCCGTGGCAGGTCGGTCACCCGACTGGCGAGCACCCGCAGCCGGATCTGGTGGTTCGTCGTACGCGGCACCAGCTTCAGCACCACGACCCACGTGGCGTCGGCCTGCAGGCCGAGGTTGCGTAGCCGCTGGTCGGTCAGCGTCGGTCGCCGCATCTCGAGGTGAATCGGAAGGGTCTGCCCGGCGGTGATGGTGATGCCACGGCCGGTCATCGCGCCGCGCTGCCCCGCCGCGACGAAGTGCTGCCCCGCCGGCAGCGCCAGCTGGAGCTGAGCGGTACCCCGGGGGCGACCGTCGACCCACAGCGGAATGCCAGGTGGCGTGGTGATCAGGTTCAGCGTTCCGGTGTGGCTCGTGACCGCCGGCTTGAGCTGTTTGAACAGCTGGATCAGCCCCGGCGGATGGACCCCCGGGTCGAGGGTCAGCTCGGGGTTCAACACCACGGCCCGGTTCAGGTCCCGCTCCGTCTCGGGTCGGTGCCCGAGATCGGCGTGCAGCCGCGCCCGGGTCAACAGGATCCGGATCAGGAGTGCGATGCCCGGTCGCGCGCCGAACCCGCTGGTGAAGGCCCGCTCGGCGCTGTTCAGCAGCCGCAGCGCCTCCTGCTCCTGGAACTGCTCCGAGGCCTGACGCGCCCGGTCCAGCAGCGCCTGGATCGACGCGCTGGATTCCGGGCGTGGGGGATGGTGGACCGTCACCGGGTGGTTGATGCTCTCCAGGGCGTTCTGCAGCCCGGTCATCACCTGGCGGCGCATGGCCGGATCCACCGACCGCGGTGAGCGATCGATCAACAGCACCCGCTGACCCTGCGCCGTGGCCGGTCCCGTCAACAGCAGCAGCATCGGGAGGCAGAGTTTCACGATCCGAACCCCATGGTCCCCATCTGCGAGGGCAGGGTGGGCTGGGTCGGAGGCGAGGCGGCTCCGCTCCACCGCACCGCCGCCGGGTCCTTGTCCGACGGGTCGGCGTCGATCAACACCAGGTCGAATCCCACCCGGTCAGCAGGGGTCAGGGTGGAGCGTCCCAGCGCCTGGACCCTGATCGATCCCTCCAGCACCCAGCCGCCGAGATCGGAGCGGGGGGCCATCACCACCGCCAGCTGTGCCGGCGTGACGCTCCCTCGCAGCACGGTGAGGCTGGTGGCGGTGATCTGGAGCCACAGGTCGCCCGCCCCGTATAGATCTCCACCGTCGTCCGTCCCATCGAATCCGATCAGCACCCGCTCCGCGGCGGTGGCCGTGCCGCAGGTGCCGGCGGCCAGCCCCGTCCTCAGCGCGGGGCAGTCATCCTCCACCACCAGGGCGAAGGCCAGCTGGTTCGCGCTCCACGCCAGGTACAGCTCGGCCCGCAGGTCGGTGCCCGCCGCCAGGGTGCCCGCCACCAGATGGCGTCGGTCGAGGACCAGCGCGGGTGATGCGTCCCAGTCCGCGAGATCTCCGTCGACGGTGATGGGCTGGTTCGCCGGCAGCGCCACCGCGACCTCGAGCGTGGCGAAGGGCACCCGCTCGCGGGCCGTGCTGTTGGCCTCCAGCGTCAGCGGGCGGCTCTGCCCCCGGGCCAGCACGGCGCCGCCGGCACCCAGCCCCAGGATTTCGAGCCGCCGCTCGCCCGAATCGATCGACCCCAGCTCCAGGTCGCCCTGGTTCGCGGCGTCGGTTTCGACGCGCTGAACCTCCTCGAACTCGGCGTTCAACGTTCGCAGCTGGAACTGCGTCACCCCGTCGAAGGGCCTGTCGAACTGGGCGTGCACCAGCTGCAGCGCCAGGCTCCCCCCCTGTGCGCAGCCCGACAGCAGCGCCAGACCGGTGAGCCAGGTGAAGATCCCACGCATCTCAGGACAGTATATTGGGAACCCGGGTCGGGCCAGGAAAAGGGTGCAGCCGGGTCCGCGGGGGCTACAGCGTCTTGCCCGGCAGGATGGTGACCGTGGCCTGCGGATCCCGGGGCCGCACCAGCGGGATGGGATCGTCGCTCGGCGGGCTGGCGAGCTCGACGTGCTTCTGCGGCACCGGGTCGTCCTCGGACCCATTCTCGTTCTCACGTACCAGGGGGATCGGGTCGTCGTCCGCCTGGCCCTCGTGCAGCGTGGTGGGAGCGACGCCCATGGACTGCAGCACCGAGCTCTTGAGGCCGATGCAGGTGGGCGTGCCGGCCCGGGTCACCACCACCAGCTCCGGGTCCAGCGGGTGGATCCACGCCTCGACCTGGCCCGGAGCCATCATGGCGGTCTCGCAGCCGGGCAGGTCGGTCTCGGTGACCCACAGCGGGGCGGTCCCCGACACCAGGTCGTGGGGGTCCGCACCGCCACACGCTGCCAGTGCGATGAACAGGAGGCTTGCCAACCATCTCGAATGTCTCATGACACTGCTCCCTGGGTCACACGCTGTGACGTGATGCCGTGTTCCTTGATCATCTGTGACAGGCGGGGGCGCTTGACCCCCAGCAGTCGGGCGGCGCCGGTGATGCTGCCCTGCGCCTCATCCAGCGCTTGGACCACACACTGGTACTCCAGCTGCTTCTTGAACTCCCGCAGCCCCATGCCGCTGTCGCGGATCTGCTCATAGGGGCTGGGCGGGGCCGTCTCCACCGCCGTCGTCTCTTTCCGGGTCTGGCCCAGCTCCGGGTAGTCGGCGAAGTCAGACACCTCGAGCACCAGGTTGTCGCTCAGCAGCGAGACCGAGCGCAGCACGTTCTCCAGCTCCCGCACGTTGCCGGGCCAGGTGTGTCGGCGGAGCAGCCGCATCGCCGCGTCGCTCACCCGGCGGGGGGCGGTGTTGCGCTCGCGGGCCACCTGGTTCACGAGGTGCTCCACCAGCAGCGGCAGATCCTCGATGCGGTCGCGCAGCGGCGGCATCTCGATGGAGAAGCCGCGCAGGCGGTAGTACAGGTCCTCGCGGAACAACCCCTGGGCCACCTGCTGCTCCAGATCGCGGTTGGTGGCGCAGATGATCCGCACGTTGACCCGGATCGACGTCGTGCCACCGACGCGCTCGAACTCCTGCTGCTGTAGCACGCGCAGCAGCGCCACCTGGGTCGCTGGCGAGATGTCGCCGATCTCGTCGAGAAAGATCGTGCCCCCGTCAGCCACCTCGAATCGTCCCTTGCGCCGCTCCACGGCCCCGGTGAAGGCCCCCCGCTCGTGGCCGAACAGCTCGCTGAGCAGCAGGCTCTCCACCAGCGCGGCGCAGTTGACCTTCACCAGCGGCTTCTTTGCGCGCCGGCTGCGCCGGTGGATCGCGTCCGCCACCAGCTCCTTGCCCGTCCCGCTCTCGCCGCGGATCAGCACCAGCGCGTCGGTCACCGCCACCTTCTCCACGTGAGCGAAGACCTGCTGCATGCGCGCGTGGCGACCGATGATGCTGGTGAAGGTCGTCGTGGCCTGGCGTGGAGCCGTGACCGTGGCGCGAGGCTCGGCCTCGTGGCCGCTCTGGCTCAGCGCCTGCGCCAGACCCCGTCGCAGCGGCTGCTCCAGCACGCGATCCATCAGCTCGGGCGGGATCTGCGCCCGGACACCCGCCTCCAGCGTGGCGGCTCGAGACAGCAGGCGGCGGGTCTCGGCCTCGCGCCCCTCGGTGCGGCTGACCAGCGCCAGCAGGTAGCGCGACTGCCACGCGGCCTCGGGATCGGGCAGCGCATCCGCCAGCTCCAGCGCCTCGATCAGCACGCTGCGCGCCGGGACCATCTGGGCCAGCGTGATCTGCGCGCGCCCGAGGATCAGCAGGCGCCGCAGCAGCTGGCGGCGCAGGCCGAGCGAGCCGTGGCCGGTCCACGGGGCGGCCAGCCGCTGTATCACCTCGGAGGCCTGCCCCTGGTCGAGCCGCAGCTCGCACAGATCGAGCTGGCTCTCCAGGATGCGGTCATGCTCGCCGGCGGTCTGCGCCAGCTCCTCGGCTTGACGGAACCAGACCTCGGCCTCCCCATGATGGCATTCCCGCGCCGCGATTCGACCGCGGAGCAGGGCGCGGTTGATCCGCACCCTGAGCGGGGGCTCGGTGTCGGCCATCCGCTCCGACAGCTCGGCCATCGTGCGGCCACGCTCCACGTGGCCCAGCCGGACGTACAGCTGCCCCAGATCCAGCGCGACCCAGGCCAGGTAGGTGCGCAGCCAGGCCTGCTTCCAGGTGTTCACCGCGTCCTGGTACAGGCTGAGCGCCTGGTCGTAGGCGCAGCGGCGCTCGGCGATGACGCCCAGGTGCTGCAGGCACGCGCCACGCAGTCGGTGCTCCCCGGAGGCGGAGGCCTGCTCCAGCGCCTGACGATACCAGGTCTCGGCCTCGTCGAAGCGCTCCTGCTCCAGCTCGATCAGGCCGAGCTGGACCATGGCCAGCGTCGCCTGCTCCATCAGCGACGCCGAGCGGGCGCGCTCCAGGTTGTCGGCGAAGAGCGCTCGTGCTCCACCTTCGTCCCCGTCCTCCAAGAGCAGCTTGCCCAGCGTGTTCTGCACGCTCAGCCGGGCGGAAAGCGAGATCGCGTCGGACTGCAACGCCTCCAGCGCTGCGCCGCGCGCCAGCTCGCGTTCGCCGCGCATGTAGTACGTGCGGGCCATCAGCGCCTGTACCGCGGCGTCCGTCGAACCCGACAGCTGCTGCAGCTCGAGGTGCGCCTGCGCCGGGTCTCGCCGCAGCAGGTGCAGGTCGATCACCCGCAGCGCCAGCTCCAGATCTCCCGGTTTCGCGTCGCGGCAGCGGATCGCCTGCTCCAGCGCCCGGTCCAGCTGGCCCGTGGCCTGGTACACGTCGCACAGCCGCTCGGCCAGCGTCACTGCCATCTCGCCCGCGGCCAGGGTCATGGCGCGCTCGTACAGGTCGGCGGCGCGCTCGAAGCACAGGGACAGCTCCAGCCGTCGGCCCGCCTCCAGCGCGACGTCCACCGCGTGCTTCTTGCGGGTGCTCTGCAGCAGGTGCGTGGCGCAGGTCTCGAGCTCCGACTCTCCCAGCCGTTCGAGGTACGCCCCGGCCTCTCCGTGCAGCGTCCGACGCCGCGCGGGCGCCAGACCGTCGAGGATGGCCGCCTGGTCACTGGCCCGGGTGTATCCGATGCGCAGCTCGCCGTCGGCCACCTGCTTGTGCACCATCCCGCGCCGGGTCAGAGCGGCGATGCACTGACTCAGCTCCGACAGCGGAAGCTCGGTGAGCAGGCGCAGGGTCTCGGCGCCCAGGGGCCGGCCGAAGACCGCCAGCACCTCCAGCAGCCGGGTCTCCGACGCGCTGGATTCGGGCATCGGCGGTGCTTCTGGCACCTGGCGCGTGAGCGCCTCCAGTACGCGCGGGTCGCCGCTGGTGAGCTCCAGCACCCGGCGAACCACCTCCTCCGAGGCGAGGTAGCTGCGAACCCCGTCGGCGTCCAGTCCGTCCAGGGGCACCTGGTCCAGCGTCAGGGCGCCGGCCCGCTCCAGCTCCAGGAGCTCCACCGGGGTCTGCTGGGCGGTGGCCAGCAGCAGGCCCTGGAACGTCTCCAGCGCCAGCTCGGGCCGGGGCGTCAGCGTGCGTCCGAGGTAACCCAGCAGCTGGAGCGTCGGGGGATCGGCCAGGTCCAGGTCGTGGATCACCACCACCGTGGGCTGTCGTGCGGCCAGCGTGGAGAGCAGCGTCGCCATGCGCTGGAACAGCTGGATCCGCCGGCCGGTGGGGTTGCCCGGGGTCTCGTGGAGCCGCGTGTGGAGCAGATCGAACAGCTGCTCGATGGGCTCCAGCAGACCATCGTCCGCGCCCCAGGCGCAGAGCTGCTCCCAGCCGCGGCGGGCCACCTCGAGCAGCGGTCCATAGGATCGCAGCCCGCTTCCGCAGTGCCCCTCCAGCGTGAGGATGCCCTGCTGCCGGAGCTGGCGCAGCACCTCGGCGATGAGGGTGGATTTGCCGACCGCGGGGCGCCCCGTGACCATCACGAAGGCCGCCGTTCCGGACAGGGCGCGGTCGAGGTGATGCAGGATGCGTTGGATTTCGTTCTGTCTGCCGTGACAGCGTGGCGTGAGGGTCTCGCTCGGTTGTGCGTGCATTGGCTCCGGGTTGAGCAAGATGTGTGCCGGCCCCCGTCCTGGAAAAACAGAACAATACCGGGGCCTGTCCCCCACGGTCTGTGATGGGGCCCGACAGGGTTGTGCGTTTCTTGACGGGGCGACGTGACGCATCCTGGCGGACTGCCCATGGTGACAATGACATGGGTCGTCAGGGCAGGCAGGTCATGGGGTGTGACTGGATGGCGCGATCCGGCGAGACGTGGGTGGTGGACAGAGGCGACAACAGCGGGTTATACCCGCCGCCATGCTCGAGGCCCCCCTCAAGGTCACCGTTCAGGTCCGGCTGCTCGATGGTTCGGCGGCCGGGGAGCGACGGTTTCGTCTCAGTCATCGCCTCGAGTTGCCGCCGGCGCTGTGGATGCCGGCGCCGCTCCCGCTCGAGGGGGAGGGGCGGGGGGAGGTATCCTTCTCGATGCCGGATGGGGTGCCCGTGGTGGCCAGGGCCCGGCTGTACTTCGACCCCGAGCATCCCGACCGGGGAAGCACCGCCGAGCTCGTCAACCTGCCGCCGGAGCTTCTGACCGCGCTGCAGACCTACATCGAAGACCACAAGGCGAGGATTGCACCGTGAGCGACCACACAAAGAGCGAGACGCCGGATCCCTACCTCAAGCTGGAGCAGATGGAGCAGCAGGCGCTGGAGGGGGGCGGGGTCAAGCGCATCGCCCGGCAGCACGCGGCGGGCAAGCTCACGGCCCGCGAACGGATCGATCAGTTGATCGACCCCGGGACGTTCATCGAGCTGGACAGGTTCGTGACCCATCGCTGCGCCGACTTCGAGATGCAAAACAAGAAGGTTCTCGGTGACGGCGTGGTGACGGGCTATGGCATGGTGCGGGGCCGGTTGACCTATGTCTTCGCCCAGGACTTCACCGTGTTCGGTGGCAGCCTGTCGTCGGCCTTCGCCTCGAAGATCTGCAAGGTGATGGATCTCGCCGCGCGGGTGGGTGCGCCGCTGGTGGGGCTCAACGACTCGGGCGGCGCCCGGATCCAGGAGGGCGTCGAATCGCTGGCGGGTTATGCGGACATCTTCCTGCGCAACACGCTGTGCTCCGGCGTGATCCCGCAGATCTCGGCGATCATGGGTCCCTGCGCCGGCGGCGCGGTCTACTCCCCCGCCATCACCGACTTCATCCTGATGGTGGAGGGCAACAGCTACATGTTCATCACCGGCCCGGACGTGATTCGGGCCGTGACCCACGAGGAGGTGACGAAGGACGCGCTGGGCGGCGCCGCGACGCATAACAGCAAGAGCGGGGTGGCCCACATGCGCTACGTCGACGGTGAGAGCTGCATCAAGGGGCTGCGCGAGCTGCTGTCGTTCATGCCGCAGAACAACATGGAGGACCCACCGCTGGTCCCCACCGAGGATCCGTGGGACCGCGTCGACGAGAAGCTGGACCGGCTGATCCCGCTGGACTCGGCCAAGCCCTACGACATCAAGGAGATCATCAACGCGGTGCTGGACGACAACTACTTCCTCGAGGTGCACCGGGAGTTCGCGCTCAACATCGTGGTCGGCTTCGGGCGGCTCGACGGACGCGCCGTGGGCGTCGTGGCCAACCAGCCGGCGCACCTCGCGGGGTGCCTCGACATCAACGCCTCGGTCAAGGCCGCGCGCTTCGTCCGCTTCTGCGACTGCTTCAACATCCCGCTCATCACCCTGGTGGACGTGCCTGGATTCCTGCCGGGCACGGATCAGGAATACGGCGGGATCATCAAGCACGGGGCCAAGCTACTGTATGCCTTCGCCGAGGCCACGGTGCCCAAGATCACGCTCATCACGCGCAAGGCCTACGGCGGGGCCTATGACGTGATGGCCTCCAAGCACATCCGGGCCGACATCAACTACGCCTACCCCGGCGCCGAGATCGCGGTCATGGGTCCCGACGGTGCGGTGAACATCATCTACCGCGACGAGCTGCTCAAGGCCGAGGACCCCGACGCGGTGCGGGCCGCATACACCGCGCAGTACCGCGCGACCTTCGCCAACCCGTACAAGGCCGCCGAGCTGGGCTTCGTCGACGAGGTGATCCTCCCGCGCCACACGCGGGCCCGGCTCATCGCCGCGCTGCGCATGCTCAAGAACAAGCGCCAGGACAACCTCCCGCGCAAGCACGGCAACATCCCGCTGTAACCCTCACAACTCCAGCCGCTGGCGCAGCCGGCGCGAGGCGTTGCGCGAGACCTCGACCCGCGTGCCGTCGGCCAGCACGGCGATGAAGCGACCGCCCTCCACCGGCTCCAGCCGCAGCAGATGGTCGAGGTTGATGATCGCCCGACGATGGGCGCGAAAGAAGCGCTGCGGATCGAGGCGGGCCTCGAGCTCGGCCAGGGTCAGCTCGGTGGTGTAGGCCTGGGCCTCGCGGGTGCGGATCGCCACCATCGCGTGATCGGCCTCGAAACAGGTCACGTCGGCCGTGGGCAGCAGCAGGATGTCCTTGAGGTAGGTCACCGGGATGCTCTGCAGGTGGCGCGGTCGGTCCAGCGCCTGCAGCACCTGCTGGTAGCCCTGCTGAAAGCGGGTCTGTGCGTCGCGCTCCAGCGCACGGTTGATCGCCCGGGCCAGCTCGCGTTCTCCGAAGGGCTTGAGCAGGTAGTCCACGGCGCCCACGGCGAAGGCGTCCAGCGCGTAGCGATCGTAGGCCGTGGTGAACACGACGTAGCGCGGCGGCGTGGTGAGCTGCTCCAGCACGCCGAACCCGTCCAGGTCGGGCATCTGCACGTCGAGCAGCACGATGTCGGGGCGCTCGCGCAGGATCAACGGGACCGCCTCCCGTCCACCCCCGGCCTGGGCCACCACGCGCACGGCGGGGAACGCCTCCAGCATGCGCACCAGCCGTCGGCGTGCGCGATCCTCGTCGTCCACCACGATCACGGTCAGGGGCTCGCTCATCCCCCACCTTCTTGCAGCGGTACGGTGAGGCGCGCCACCGTGGACTGGCCGTCGTCGGCGGTGCCGATGGTGAGGTGGGCCGCCGGGCCGAAGGCCAGCGTCAGCCGTCGGCGGGTGAGCTCGATGCCGAGGCCCCCCTTGCGAGGACCCCGGAACGGTCCCGGGCTGGTGACCTGGATCGTGGCCTGCTGTGCCGTGGCCTGCGCTTCGATGCGGACCATGCCGCCTCCCGGGGTCCGCTCCACGCCGTGTCGCACGGCGTTCTCGCACAGCACCTGGATCGCGAACTGCGGGATCTGCACCCGCTCCACCCGTGGGTCGCGATGGGTCTCGGTCTGCAGTCGATCGCCGAACCGCGCCTGACACAGGTCGAGGTAGTCGACGCACAGGTCGAGCTCGCGGCTCAGCGGGATGAGCGAGCTCTCACCGTGTTCCAGCGCGGCGCGCAGCAGTCCGCCCAGACGCACCACGCAGCGCTCGGCCTCCCGCGGGTCCTCGGTGCACAGCTCCGCCACCAGGTTGAGGGCGTTGAACAGGAAGTGCGGATCGAGCCGGGACTGCAGTGCCATCAACCGCGCCTGGTCCAGCGCGCGCCGCAGCGCCAGCTCCCGCTCGCCGTGCACCTCCAGCCGGCGCTCCAGCTCCGAGTGACGCGACAGGCCCCACCCCGCGGCGGCGAACAGCGGGATCGAGATCACCACCGAGGACCACGCCGACAGATGCGCGATGTTGCCCGGGGCGTGGCGGCGCCAGTCGGGCACCAGCAGGTCCCGGCCGGCGAAGAAGGCGAGGTAGGCCACCAGCACCACCACGGCGCACAGGCCGAGCACGGCCGTGGCGCGCAGCAGCACCTCGGGCAACGGGCGCTTGAGGCCCCAGGGCAGGATCCAGAGCCAGGGCAGCGGGGCGACCAGCAGCGCCAAAAGGCCCATCACCAGCCCGAACACCAGCCCCACCGGATGACCGAGGGCCAGCCACTCCACCACGCCCATCGTGCCCGCCACGCTGCCGGTGACCAGCACGCGCCGGTAGCTGAGAAACGCACGCACGCTGCGTGTGAAATCACGCTCCACCCACAGCTCCAGGGTCAGGCCGCGTGCCACGCGCGGCGTGGCCAGAGTAGCACACTTGCGCCGCGAGCCACGCCCGGGGCCGCGCGGGTCGAGGTGGCGCGGCCCCTGAGGTTTTCCCGAGACAGCGCGGTTCATCTTCGCTTACCATGGGATCCACACGGGGGATCACCAGGGGGATTCCCACACAGCTCACGTTCGGGCGGGGGTCCGCGCTCCGTCCCGTCCGGAGTGACGGAGACGGAGTGCGCCCGGCGGTCGGGGCGTGGCTCAAGGCCGATCGAGGGGACTGACAACACCGAGCGGACCGCGGTTGACGATGTGCGTATAGATCATCGTGGTGCGGACGTCCTTGTGCCCAAGCAACGTCTGGATCGTTCGGATGTCCGTGCCTGACTCCAGCAAATGCGTGGCGAACGAATGACGCAGCGTGTGGCACGTGACGCGTTTGTTGATCTGCGCCGTCCCGGCCCCGGTCTTGATCGCTTTCTGCAGCGCACTCTCGTGGATGTGGTGGCGGACAGGGCGTGCTGTCTGACGATCCTGACAGTGCCCTCTCGCCGGAAAAACGTACTGCCAGGCGAGTTCCATCGCGGCACCGGGGGCCTTTCTGTGGAAGGCGAAGGGCAGGTCCACGGCGCCGAGCCCGGCCGCGAGATCTCTGCCGTGAAGAGCCGCGATAGTCTCGATCTGCACCGTGAGGCGATCTCTGACGGCGGCGGGGAGCAGCGTCGCCCGGTCCTCCCTCCCCTTGCCATCGCGCACGATGATCAGGGAGCGGTCGAAGTCCACGTCCTTGACGCGCAGCCCCACACACTCACTGACCCGGAGCCCGCTGCCATACAGCAGCTCCGCCATCAGCGAGTATGGAGGAACCATCGCGGCCAGGAGCTCTCTGACCTCCGAGCGCGACAGGACCGTCGGCAGATGACGTGGTCTCCTGGCGCGTTGAAACGCCCCCGTTCCCTCGATCTCGGTTCGCAGGACGTGGCGGTAGAGGAACACGATGGCGTTCAGGGCCTTGGTTCTGCGTGGAGGCCGAGACGTGCTTCTCGATGGCGAGGTGATTGAGGAACCGCATCAGGTCCTGATGGTCGAGCTCCCTGGGGTGGGTTGTCCCGTGGAACCGGATGTACCTGATGGTCCACGCCACGTAGGCCTCCTCGGTCCGGGGCGAATAGTGACCTCTGCGCAGCGCGGCCCTGAGCTGATCGAGCAGCCGGGGCCCCTTCGAACCGCCTGGCGGTGGGTCCTCTGACCCGCGCGCCTGCGGATCACCGGCTGGGGGGTGCTGTCGAACCATGTCGATGCTCCTTGTGGTGAGTTGATGCCCGAGTTGTCGCGAATCCGCCGACGAAGTTGCGTGCCATGTAAACGGCCCGACGCTGCAATACCCACCGATCTGGCGGCCTATCACGCCCCGTGGCGCGATAACGTTCCCTGCAGGTCGCACCACGACGACTCGCAGCCGGCTATTGCACCGGGATAGAGGAGCTTTGTCGCAGGATAATATGATGTTGGACGGCGTCGATTCAGCATCGCCTCAAGTTCCAACTCCAAACAACTGCGCCAGTCGTTTCGCAGACCAGTGCTCAACCCGACTGAACCCAAGAGGACAGCCCAATGCAGAGCGCGATCGGCAGCACCATCATCCAGCGTACGTTTGTTCCCAACGCCCTCAATCAAGTCCTCAACGTCGCAACCATCCCGATCTCCGAGCTCGGCCTCGGTGCGTCGAACGATCCGGTCCGTGCCTTGGTAGCCGAGATCGCTGGCATTCCGATCGCATCCGTCGTCGACCACGATTCCTACCAAGTCATCGCAAGGGGCACCATTGACATCATCCGCCACGGCCCGCCACCGCTCGCCGAATACTACTACTTCTTCCACAGCAGACGGATCCGGGATACGCAGGAACGCGAGGGCGTCCACCGCCTCGTTCGCGACGCCATTGCACTGCTCCTGTCAGGCACGCCTCCGACATCCTATCCCTTCCCATGGCCTGGCTTTCCGGAGTTCGCGGACATCGTGAAGAAACCCGAGCACGACATCAACTCTGACGGCTACGCGACGGCGTTTGCATGCGCGCTCGCGGGCATCGCCATCACGCCAGAGGTGAACACCTTCGCGGACTCGCTCGGTGAATACCACATCCCCTTGGGACAAAGTCCAACCACGGACGCGGACAGCCTGCTCACCCTCATAGAGAAGGGCAAGACCGCGTGCCTCGCTCCCCTTGCGGTTGGCGGCCTCGTCGGCGGCCACGCACTATTTGGCGGGCATTTCCTGCTGGCACTGGAGACAATCGCGACTGCCGGAGCGATGACACTGCTCCTCATCGGAACCGTATCAGTTGCAGACCTGCTTGTTCGGCACGCGATACACAAGAGGCCTCGCGAGTAGTTCTTCCGTGGGCCAGGAGGTGGGCGGCGGCGAACGGGGAGCTGGCGGAGAGGGTGGGGCTTGCCTTCACGGGGCGCCGGGCAGGAAAAGGAAGCGAGAAAGTCAGCTCGCGGGGTTCTCGATGATCTCGCCGCTCGGGCTGATCTTGATCGGGCGATCGAACATTTGCGCGAACTCCGCCAACCGGCGCTCCGGGTCCATCGCCAGGTGCTTCACGAACGCCACCAGCGGCGTGCTCAGGTTCCGCTCCCGCCGGCTCAGCTTGGAGAAGTAGCCCAGGGAGTAGCCGAGCATGCGTGCAATCGCCGCCGGGGGACGAAACTCCTTCAGGCGCTCCATGGCCAGTATGAACTCGCGGTAAAGGGCCTGCTGGTGCGCCTTCTCCAGCGCGGCCTGCATCTCGTCGGCCACCTGCGGGCTGATGAACTGCTCGTCGCACTGCTCGCACGTGGGCACTTGCACTCCTGGAATCATGAGCGTCAGGCCCTTGTAGTGCTCGACCCTCGAGTTGGGCACCACCCGTACGGCCCCGCCGCAATTGGGACACGTCTTAGGCATCGTTCTCCTCCTCGGGTTCGACCCTCTTGTCCTCCTCGTCCCCCGTCCTTTCCTCGGCGGCGACGACTCCCCCTGCCGGTATCGTCTGGCGCCTGGTTCTCAGCGCGAACTCCGGAGGGTGGAACGAGCAGACTGTCGTCTCCCCACCCTCGACCTCCTCGTCGATGTACAGCTTCACGTACCAGCCCCAGCTCCGATGGACGATCCCGTAGACGTCCATCTTGTTGGTGATCTGGTCGAGGCTGTGTGCGTAGTCATCCTCGTCGAGCGCCAAGACACCATCGCGAGCCACCGCCGTAATCGCTCGCCGGTCGTCGATGCCCAGGGTCTCGGCGATCCGATCGAAGGCCTTCGTCCGCATCAGGTAGAAGCAGCCCGAGCGAACGAGGGACTGCACCCGGTGCAAATCCCACACGGGACCCCTGATCTGTTTCCCCCCTGGGCCAGGCATCATACTCATAGGATGGTGGGACCAGGTCCCATTGTCAACAGAGAAAATAGGACTTAGTCCCACTCATCCAGCCTATCGGATGGGCGACGCCATAACAATTCGATATCAAATGAATTTCTACGACTGGTGCGTCCCGAGGGGTCTGGCGACCCAGCACTCGCGGAGCCGTGGGGCGGGGTGGCGCAGGTGTTTCCTCAGGTGTTTCCTCGGGCACGACAAATGGCGACAAAACGCGACAGTACGAGACACTCGACTCGTTTGATTCCGCCTATTTGTAAATGATTACAGGTGAGTAGGCAGGCTTGGGAAGCTGACACTCTGCCAACTGAGTTAATCCCGCATGCAAGTTTCTTCTAAGCTACTTGAATCGTTCTCCTAATCGTAAGAAATCAGCGCCGCGGAGCAAATAAAACACAGTAATTCCAAGGGCCATGTTGCGGCGCTGATCATCTAAATATGCCGAGCCCTCGGGTTTGTCAAGCAGTTGAAAGCAGTGCGAAGAAGGGAGCAAAGGCGGCGAGCATCCGAACCGCTGGATGCTCGCCGCCCTTGGCTACTGACGTTTGAGCTTTGAGTTGTGGGCGGGGTGGCGGCAGATATCCACCCGGCCGGTGTAGAGCTTTCCGGGCGCCTCGTAGAGGTTGTAGGTGATGAACATGCGATCGAACCGCAGCCGGATGTCCTTGACCACGATGGAAAGCAACTCCCTCTTCTCCTCCAACGAGTAGTCCGCCAGGCTGATACCCTGGAATTCTTCAAGCACGCCAAGCTGTTCAGGTGGAGTCCCTTCGCGTGCCTGCCTTGACCTCAACTGTGCAATGTTCTCTCGGACCTCGATCAGTTTTTGCTTGGCCTCCTCCTTGGTCATGGTGTCATCGGCAATGGCATCGATCAGACGGGCAAGCCGGCGCTCCTGCTCCGCGATCTGTCGCTCAAGGTCAACGTCAGTCTTGGGACCGTCGTTCTTCACCGCCCGTTCGTAGGCGTCCCTGATCGCCGTCACTCGGTCGAGCGTATGCTGGACGTGGAGCAGTAGCGGTTCGTCTATCTTGTGGCAGTAGATGAGGCTCTGGTTCTTACACTCGGTCGGCTCGCCAACACGGATCTTGTAGCGGTTACAACGGTAGTAGTGATGCGTCTCGATCCTGCCACTGCGACGGTAGGTTTTCTTGTCCGTATGGCCCTTCATGGTCTTGCCGCAGTACGCACACATGAACATACCCAGGCCGGTGAGTAGCCTCGTTGCAGCTTCCCGGCCAGTTCGGTGGTACGGCAACCGGCCAGCACTGGCTTTGCGAAGGGCGAGCATCTCGCTCTCGTCAATGATTGGCTCCCACTGACAATCGATGATTGTTCCATCGTCGAGTTCGCGCTTGGCGGAGTACTTGAGTAGCCGGTCTCGGGTAGTCATGCGGGACAAGGTGGAGGGCGCGAGGTCAAACTCTTGAGAAACGACATAGACGCTGGCCTCTTGGAGACGGTGGAGGATCTGACGCGCCTTCTCTTTGTCCTCTGGCGTGACGACAATCTGCCTGTTGCCAGCCGGCCGATATGGCCATGGCGGGGGACCGCCAAGGTACTGCCCGATCCTCCAGGCTCGATCTCGGCCCTCGGCCATGCGGCGCTTGACCTGCTGCATCTCCACGGAGGAAAGACCACCTTGCATCATGAGGATGAGCCACTGGCTGGGGTCGGCCGGGTCAAGGATCTGGCCAGGGATGGCCAGCTTCACGCCGTGGGAGCGGCAGAGGTCGATGAACTGTAGGTACTGCACGGCGCTGTCGTCGCGGGAAAGGCGGGAGAGCTCGATGCAGAGGACGATGTCCATCTCAGAGCGACGGATCTGCTCGATGAGCTCTTGGAGGAGGGGAAGCTTCGCTTGGTCGGCACCGGATGCGACGTCATCATCGAAGACGGTTGCACGCCAGCCCTGAGCGCTGGCATAGGCGGGAAGCTGCTCGCGCTGGACCTCGAGGCGGTGGGCCTCCTTGTCACGGTCCTTTCGCGACTTGCGGATGTAGATCCCGCAATTCAGTTGCCTGGTCAATCGGTATCCTTCGCGGGTTGGTGACGGCCATTGATTCGTCGCAGGTGCTCGATGTGGAGACGGGCAAGGCGTTCGGCCACCCAGGCCGGAGCCTGCAGGTCAGGCAATCTATCCCCGTCGCCACGTGGCGAAATGGTAGGCCGTCGGGGTTCATGGTTCTTATCCCGCGATGACATCGTGCTTTTCCGCCGTTCATCGTGACGGCGCGAGCGGAAGAGTCAGGGCCAAGGCCCTGCGGGCTATGTGGATCCGGAAGGGCTTGATCCAACCGCTGGATTCTGTTCTTGATCGTCCACATGTCAGGTGGCGAGCACATCGAGTACATGACCGAGAACGAGCTGGTCATAGAGTACCGACGGCTTTACCCCGATGACCGAGGCCTCGCGTTGCTCACCAATGGACATTTGCGCTCCACTTGGAATAGCAGCGGTCTGTTCGGCGAGATTGGCAGCCACAAGGCGGTCAATGAGCGGCGGCCTGGAAGGACCACCCTCTACAGGCCCGATGCCATCGCCAGGCTGCGGTACGTGCTCGCCGGCGATATCGCCGGCGTCGGCGCTGAACGAATCAAGAGAGCTCTGGAGTTGGGAATCCAGCGCGAGGTGCTCGCACTCCTTCCAAGCGCGAGGACGTTCAGGTATGTCCTGACCAAACCACTCGCCCTGTTGCTCAGAAGCAAGCGACCGGAGCGGTTGTCGGCCCAGGCCGTCCACCGGCGGCTATGGGAGTGGCGGCGCACCGATGTGGATCGGGTACTCCAACGCTTTGTAAAGAAGCATCCCGACCAGGATCCGGAGGAGCTTCTCGAGTGGCATCCGAGAGCGAGGAACGTCGTCCCACTGTCGTATTACCTGGAAGCGCCGCGTGTACCCGAAGACTACCTCCAGGATCTACGCCAAATGCCGTCCAATGATCTTGCGAGCTTGCTCACTGCGATGCGGCGAGTCGTGGACATCGTGCCTTCAGCGGCCCCGCCAGAACAACGAAGTGCCGACCTGGAGGTCATCTCGCACCATGTCGTCCGCGAATACAGCATCGAATACAAAGAGCACCCCGACAAAGACGGGCAACGCGCCCTGCATGTCTACACCGTGAATGCCACACGACGACGTCTGACCTTGCTACAACACACATGCAGCCATCTCTACGCGATCCGGGAACAGCCACAGGACTGGATCCAGCGTTGCCATAGATGTGACCACTTCTTCGCTGTCTCTGATCCTGATCAGGAGACATGCCAGCAATCCGGCTGTCGGGGGTTGCAACCAGACAGAGGCAATACGCCGCTGCCATAGCCCGCAGACCCCTGGCCCTCCCAGCGTATCGCCGACTCGTCACGATCCGGATCGTCACTGTTTTCTGATCCGCTCGAACCAGACGAGGTGGCCGTTGATCGACGACCCTGCCAAACCGTGGGCAATACCTCTTTCCCTAGTCCACCGCTTGATCCGCGAACGGCAGTACGACTGGCCGCGCCGATGCCCGTGCGGTGGTGATCTCGATCAGCGGAGCCTGGGGCTTTTCGACTGCCGCCGGTGTGGACGGCTGCTCACGGGGCTCGAGTGCGCTGCTCCCCAGGCGGACAAGATCGTAGAGCTAGCCGGCGACATCTACCCTTATGCAGCCTCGACCGACTTCGCCGCGCAGCTCACCGTCGCCTTTGCAGACCACGCTCGGGCGATGGTGGATGTGAAGCAGCAGCACGCTGCCCTGCTGGCGCAGCCTGATGCGCCCGCGGATGTCCCGCCTGACGTGATCTACGGCCACGCCTTGGGGCGAGATCCCGGTGGCGGCATCAGCGTCCCGATCTTTCAGAACGGGATGCTGGTGTGCGTCGACGTTGTCGTCGGAGAGGCGATGGCCTTTGCTGACTCCCCGGCGGTCCAAGTGCTGCTTGGCGATCCGCCAGGGGACGTCATCGTCGCCGTCCGAGGACTCGCCCCACTCTTCGTCCACCTTCACCTCGAGGAGTGGACTGCAGTCGGGCTGCACCCAGATCTCGAGCTGTCCTTGCCACAGGAACTGGCCGGGAGCGTGCGGAGGATCTTGCTCGCCAACGACCTCAGGGTCGAGCGCCGTGATGAATTGACCCAGGAGTTCCTGCAGCGCGGGGCCGAGGTTCGTCTACTCGGTGGCCAGGTCCGGTGGTCGGACGCGGCGTCCATCCGTTTCGCCATCGCCCACAGCGTCGATGTCGTCCTGGATCGAATCGATGGTCTTCCGCCTGTCGGGAGCTTGGATCACGAGAAGGAGCGGCTGGCCCTGCTGATCTTGATTGGTAGCCTCCCCGACTCCGCGGCCGCCCGGCGCGACAGCTACTCCCGTGAGCTGGCGCGGAGAACGAACAGACGACAGCGAGACGTCGCAGCGGAGGTGCACGAGCACCGCGAGCGCATGGCTCAGGCCGCGCAGGTGATCTGGCCCGAGCGCAGCCATCGCGTCCTCCGGCTGGGTCAAGACTGCATCGACAGCACGCTCGTCTATACCCAAATCGTCCGCATGAACGATGGCGAGCTCCGACGCCAGCCCGTGCTTGTTACCGGCGGCCGCGAGATCATCCCGTTCGGCGACCCCAGACTGGACGATCTTGGCATTGAGACTCCGATCATCGCCGCCGCTCAGTATCCGCCAAGGTGGAGCCAGGGGACGGCGGTGCCGAACTCGCTGCCGCAATTCGTTGCCGGCGCTTCAGAGACCAGCCTCGCTACCGTCGTCGACGAGCTAGAAGAGACCGTCGCAAACTACCTTTGGTTCAGAAGCCCTTTGACCTACCTCGTCGTCGCACTGACTGTCGTCGCGACGTACTGCTATGCCGTCGCTACGACGGTGCCGTATCTCTTCTTGTTCGGGTTCAAGCGAACCGGCAAGACGTTGCTGCTGGAGATCCTCGAACGGCTTTGTTTCAACAGCTTCATCGGATTGCCCACCAGAGCTAGCCTTTACCGACTGACCCACGAGTACGGCGCCACAGTACTCCTCGACGAGGTCCGACGGTCCATCCATCCTGACGTTCTGGCCGTGCTCAAGACAGGGTACCGCCGCGGCGGAGAGGTGATCATCGTCTGCCGAAATCGGCCCACATCGTTCAACACGTTCGGGGTGAAAGCATTCGCCGGTACCAAGGGCTACGACGACGAGCTCCTCGACCGGGGAATTCTGGTGGTCTGCGAACGCCGCCAGGGAGTATGCCGCGACTTCGATGTCACATCGTTCGAGCGCGAGGTCGGGCAGCCGATGCGCGACAGGTTGCACTGCGTCGCGCTGAACAACGCAAGCAAGATCGCAGATCAACTCACCGATCCAGCTACCGCTGGTCGGCTTCGAGGCCGGGAACGGGAAATCTTTGTTTTGGCGGCTGCCATCGCACGCGCAGCAGATCTAGAAGACAACGGCGATCGATTGAAACGACTGATGGTTTTCGCGGAGAAGAACGAGGCGGCCAAGAACGCCGTGGTCACATCTGGCGTTGATCTCCCCAGCATCGTTGAGGCGGTAATACACTTCTGCATCCCTAACCGGGCCGTTCAAAATCAACAGCACACCTACGTCGCGGCCGACGTGACCGCGGCAGTGCTGAAAGCGTTGGGGAAGTCCAAGACCGTTACACCGAAGGAGGTCCGGGAAGTGGGAGCCGAGCTCGTCCGGACGGGCCTCCTCGGGACGACGAAGGACGATCGGCCAAAGCTGTACGTCCCGCGGCACGGCAAGAGCTGCGCGTGTTGGATCCTGCTGCCGGAGCGGATCCAAGAAGTGGCCCACGCGCTCGGCGTGACACTACTGACAGCAAAGGAACGGACGAAGCCAGTTCAATCCCCTCCGTCCGAACGTGATCCAGGGTGGGTTCGTGCTCTCTCGCCGGCAGAGGTTGCCGCTCTTGGTGCACAGGAGGTGCGGGCGTTGACCGCAGAAGAGGTCCGCTACATGTACCGAGATCAAATCGAAGCGTTGCGGGCCGAACAGATCTGCGCTTTCACGGCGGAGCAGCTTGCCTCGTTCGATCAACAGCCCTTAGTGATGTGGTTGACGCCTGCGCAAGCGGCCTGGATGTCGCGCGACCAAGCGCATGTTCTGTTGGGCGAGGTCGGCAAGCTTGACTACTCGCATCAAGTGAAGCACCTCGACCCGGCCGTCCTGAAAACGCTGCAGGACGTGCTGGCTGACGAGGACGCGCCTGCTGAAAGCGAGTCGTAGGATGGCGTTCGAGCGTCTCGCCGAGATCGATCGGAAGCTCCACGCGGACTACGATGAGCTCCTCGGCGATCACGAGTCGGTCTTCTCCTCGAACACGAAGCTCGGCTGGTCGATCGACTTCTCCATCGCTCGGACGTGTCTGGGGCGTACGCCGATCTGCAGCGCGGTCTGCTACGGGACGCGCAGGGGCGCGGTGCAGGCCGCCAACCTGGACGTGCTGGAGAAGCACCTGCGCGTGCTGCGCTACTTCCAAGAAGCCGACGCCGAGGTAGCGGCCTGGCGCGTGGTCACCGAATACGAGACGAAGCGGATGTCGTGCCTGCGCTGGTGCGGGGTGGGTGACCTGACCATCGAGGTGGTGCGCGTGATCAACGTCATCGCCCGCGAGTACCCCCACGTCCGGCAGTGGGTGGTGAGCAGGATTCCCCACCTGCTTGCGCAGGTCGACCGTCGCGCAAAGAACATCGCGCTGATGTTCTCGGCCGACCAATCACTCGAGTCGGCGCTCGCGGTGGCCGAGATGGCCCGCTGCCAGCACCCGCTGGTCAGGTACTCCTTCCTGCGCACCGATCCCGAAGACCCAATACCGGATGGCATGAACGTGGTCTTCGATGTCCGCAAGGGCATGCCCAGTCCACCCTCGGCGTTCACGTGTCCGGCCGACGCCGGCCGGTTCCCACTCAAGTCGGATGCCTGCGAACGATGCGGATGGCGCTGTGCGCGTCCCCTCGGTGAGTGAGATGGCTCTTGCGAGGAAAGAACCTGGAATAACATGCCATTTTGGTGGACCGGCCGTCTCACTCACCGAGACGCAAAGCGTCGCGGGGGGACCTCGGCTGGCCGGGACCATCGTGTCTGCCCTGACCTGGGCCACCGCAACGCCGGTCACTGGACACTACTACCACCATCAGACTGGGGTCGCTGAAGACGACTGATCCCGCGGAGATAGACCAGATGAGCAACTGGACAACGACAACGAGAGAAGAGGTCATCGAGGCCTTCAGGCGGTTCCACAAGAGAGTGGAGGCGATGCGCTCTGCGAATGTCGAGCGCCATCCGGCCCCGCCTCAGAGCGACGAACCCAATCTCGTCCCCAGTGACCACCGAGGTGACCGGCGAGGGCGGCCCGCCTTCCGCCGCAGGAAGATACTCGAGATGATCAACCAGGACCCCGGCTCTCTCTGGTTTGACCCAAACGACAGCCGGGGTCCGCTCCAGTACCTCCCCACGCACCTCAACGAGAGCCGGCTCAAGTGGCTTCAGAAGATCGCGCCGATCAAGGGCATCGAGAGCCTCACTGGGGCCGACGTGGTCATCGTCACTGCCTGGGACTCCCGGTCAGGGGTGCGCTTCCGGTGCGCTACGCCGTCCAAGGAACGTGGCTACGAATTCAGCAGCGGGCCGGAAGCGCTGAAGAAGGCCAAGTTGATCGTCACCTGGGGGCCGATGGCACAGTACCTCGGCGAGATCTACGCGCCGGTGGTGGACGTGCTCCGCTTGGCGCAGACCGTCTGGGGACCGAGGCTGGGCAAGCTGACGGTCGCAGTGGCCGAGCGGCAAATCTTGAAGACCCCCGCGCCACCCTATCCCTGCAACGAGGACGAACGCGAACTGATGGTGACCGGGGCCGTCCTGGTACCCCTCCTGTACGCGGCCCACAAGCCCGGCGTGCTCGAGGACTGGCTAAACATCGCCGGCCTCGGTCTCCTGGCGGCCCGCGCCGGGAACGTCGAGCTGGCGTCACACTGCCTGACCTTGATCAGGCGCGTCGTGCCCAGGCCACTGGAGTTCAGGCTCGCCCGAGCAGTCGTGCAGCTTCGCCGAGACCGCGGTTGGCGGGGTCCGCGGGTCAAACACGGAACTCCGGCCGAGGCCCGCAAGATGCTGATCAAGCGGCGGAAGTCGCTGTACGGATTCGTCCAGCTCGAGGAGCACCTCCGGACCAAGTACCAGGGACCACGACCCGGGGTGAAGGTCAGAAAGAACACGCAACTCCGCTGGGGTCTCAACTCCAGCATGCGCGAGGTACACGTCGCTGCCGTGCTGGCAGAACAGCACCAGGTCTCGATGGATCTGGTCAAGCAGGTGTTCGATCTCCTGGTGGTCTCCGACGAGCTTGGCGTGGGACTCCACAACGCCTACTACAAGGACCTCTTGCACAACAAGAAGCCCACGCGCCAGGAAGATGCTGATGACAAGGCGCACGAGGCCTCGTTGATCGTGAAGCCGAGGTGGAGAGCGGATGCACACGGCAAGGACGCCAGGCGCGTGCACCACTCGTTCACGATCAAGCACCTGGCCGAGCATTTTCTACACCGAGGGCGGTGGCGAGGGTATGAGCCGGCTACCGACAGGTTGATGAGCAGGGAGAAGAACCCCGAGTACGATCTCGAGCTGGAGTTGCAGGGACGGGCCTATGAGTACTTGATCTACAAACTGGCCAGGCCGTGGACGCGCGTGCTGATCATCGACCTCGACAACCACGGCGGCGAGGCCACGGATGTCCTGACCCGGTACAAGATCGTCATCAAGCACCTGCCGGGGGCCATCATCTATCAGTCCAGCAAGTCTGGCGGGCTGCACTTGATCTACTTCTTGCCCGAGCCCGTGCCAGCGTTCGAGCTCTACTGCCGGATCCTGGACCTTCTTGGCGAGGACCGGGAGATCATCGGGTCTAGGGGCGCAGAGATCATCCCGACGATGGCGGGCAAGGGCAACGTCAGGCTGCCAGAGGGCATGGAGAGCGTGCTGCTCAACGAGAACCTCGAGCCCTTGCTGCAGAACCGCAGCATGGGGGAGCGGTTGCGACACTTGCTCGACTGCGCCGAAGAGCAGCGCAACGTGCTGCAGTACCTGCTGGAGCGAGCCCCGGAGCAAGAGCGGTTGCTGGTGGAAGCCAAGCGCCCGCCCAGGACCAAGTTGGTGGTGAAGAAGCCGCGAGAGGTACAGGCGCCCAGGCCGCGGCAGCGCAACTACCCGACCACGGCCCGGCCCGCGCCGTCAGCCTTTCCGGCGCCGCAGTTGATCTTTGAGGGTGAGGAAACCTACCGGAGCGCCCACCGCATTGCCGGCAGGGCGCTCTGGGAGATGTGGAAGCGCAAGATCGTGCGTTCGGAGGACGACATGGAGAAGGCCCAGGCGCACATGAATCTCTGGATGTCAGACCCGATCAATGCCGCGATGTCCGAGCGCCTTTCCGCAACCGAAGGCGTAGCCCTGAGCCGGCGTGACGACTTGAACGGGGCGCTCACCTTCCTTTGGCCGCTCTTCATGGAGCAACGGTTGGGCTGGGTCCAGGAACAAGGTGGCAGGGGCTGGGATGCGTGGCCCCCGCTGGGAGATGAGGATGCCCGGCGGGTAGAACTGTTCGTCGAGAGCTACCACAAGCACCATCCCCTCGATGAACTGCAGGCCCACAAGCTGTTCGAGGGATTGAGCAAGATCTTCTCGATGATCGTGCACGTCAAGCCGGACAAGGACGGGAGGAAGGTGGTGTTCCTGCGGAAACAAGATCTATGCAAGCAGTGCTACCTGCACAAGTCCAAGAGCGCGTCGTGGCGGGAGCAACCCCTGTACTACAAGGCCGTCCTGGAGTTCCTGGAAGTGAGGGGGGTACTGAAGCGGCTCACCCGCCCGGACAGCGGAAGCCAGTCGTACGAGGCCATCTGGCCTCCCCGTCCCTGATTCCCCACCACCACCACCACACCTTCTCCAATATATTTATATATACAGGCCTAAGAGAAAGAATTTAGACCTCGGTTTCAATGGCAGTGGCAGTGCCGATACCTGGGAACCGGCTGCAAAAAACCTCAACAAGCGGCCTATGCAGCCGCGTTGTTTACCACTGGCTCTCCCGTCTGGAGATCTGCGGCTGCTTTTCTGTGCTCTGTGGCACGCGGGCGGAGACAGCCCTGAATCGAAGAGACCGGCTTCCCACCAGCCAACGGAGCAGGCTACTCTGCGCAGTATGAGCATCGTCGATCTGCGCAGCCTTCGCCAAAACCAGCACGCTGTTATGGTGCAAGAGCGTCCGCTGCGATCACCAGAGCACGCTGGTGCCCCGGCCGATCCCATCAAAGCCCTGGGCCCTGGATCACCACCGGCGCCAGTCGTCTCGTCTCGCGGACAAGTACTTCCGCTTTGCCGACGATATGGCAACCTTCTTCGAGATGGGTGGACCGTCCAGCCCAAGGGCAGCGTTGGAGATGATGCGGGAGGCGGAAGCGTTGCGCAGATCGGCGTTGGAAAGCGTCGTGCAGCTCTCCCTCCTGCTGTCTCACATCCAGCAGGAGGCCACCGCCAGCGCCAAAGATCGCGGTGCCACGGTGCATCCCCTCGCGTTGGTGAAGAGCCTGCCCACAAGCACAGGGTGACGACTGGCCACGAGAAACCTGCTTCCCACCGGCCATGAGTGGTGGCTACGCTGGGAGTGGAGGTAACCAGTGCCACGTCGCCCACCGAACAAGAGCAATAGCCCCCAGCGGCCCAGCGCCAGAAGTACCCCAGCGAACCGAACACAGCCGGGCACGACGCCCTCTTTGACCCCACGCGCGATGCTTCGGCAAGCAGCCCGTGGGGAGCAGGGTTTGACTGCCGATTCGCTGACCGGCCTACTCGCAGATTATCTTTTGGCCGCGGATGATCAGGCCCGCGAATTGATGCAGCATCGCGCGGTATTGCTCGCTATGATCACCACCGACGCAAAGAAGCAGCCCAGCAACCTCCTCGCCGCGCTCGACGCCATCGCCAAGATCGACAATCTGGAGAGGTCCAGCCTATCAGAACTCAGGAAGACGACGGAGCTGGCCTGGAGAATGTCCGCCCCCGCGAGGCCCAAGCTGGACGTGGTGACCGCGGACAAGCGGCGTGTCAAGGTCAGTTCCCGGTCGGGTTAGGCGGATGGTCGTAGAAGACGTTCCACGCCTGGCAATTGTGCAACTCAAGATGCTGCCCGAATGGCCCGAGTACCAGCGGCGGCGGCAGGTAGTCTTGGACGTGGACGGGGTCGAGATGATTGTGCCGCTCGAGACCGATGTGACCAGCATCGGCGTGCGTTGGTGGCTGGCTTGTCCCGAGTGTGGCTCCAGGCGGCTCCATCTTCATCTGCTTCGCGGACGACTGGCTTGCCGCCGCTGCCTGGGGCTCATCTACTATAAACAAGCGCTGGCTGATGGCCGCTGGCGTGATGAGGTCGCGAGGCCGGCGTTCAGGTACCGAGCTGCGGGGTGAGCTCGAGCTCGGACACGACGGGATATATGCCGCTTCATGCCGCTTCGCGTCAGGCGCTCCCAGAGATCGCTGAGGCCCGGAGCCGCTCTGGAGGTCCAAACTTTGCCCTCGCCCTCGGCTTCGAGCCGTCCCTGGGCCGCCTGGGCCGCCTGGCGGGGCATCCTGGGGTGGGGTCTGCGGGGATAGCACCACCGCACCCACCCGGCCATGGTGACTCTGTCGCCCGTGTCGCAGGTGGCATCTCGAGTGCTGAAAAGAGGGCTGCGCTGGCCGAGGAGCTCGGCCGCGAGCTCCCGGAGGTCCTACCGGCTCGAGACCACGTTGGTCCCGGTGATGTGGCTGGTTCGCCGGCGAGGGAGATCTTCAGGCCTCGGTGCACGGCGCAGTCTGCGGTAAAGTGGGCGCGAACATGGTCGCGTACAGCAAACATCCCCCGAGCCGCTGGAAGTCCCTGGCGCTCGCCGTGCTCTTCATCACCACGAGCATGGCGGCCAAGCTGCTCCCCTGGTGGGCACTTTCCTTCCTTGGCGAGAAGTCCATTGTGAGGTCCACCATTGCCGGCCTGGCCGCGCTCGCAGCCGCAGTCGCGCTGACCGTCCTCCTCCGGCGCCGGCTCCCAGGTTACGATTCACCCTCCCTGATCTTACTGCCCCGCATCTCCAGGTCCGAAGGCTGGCTGCTGCTCGCGGGTCTGTGCGCTGGGGCGGTCCTCTTCGCCCTGGTCTTCGGCATCGCAACCGCGACCGGGGGCATCCAGGTCCAGTGGCGAAGCACCAGCCTCGCCCCCTTTGTCGGCACGTCCGTCGCTGTCTTGATCGCCACCATCCTCAACGCGGCGTGGGAGGAGTACACCTTCCGAGGCTGGCCGTTCTCGGCGGGTGTACGAGCCTTCGGGCCGCACAGTGTCTCCATCGGCTCGGGCGCGATCTTCGGGCTGGCCCACCTCCTGAACCCCCAATGGACCCTGGCCGCCATCGCATCAACCGCCCTGGCCGGTCTGTTGATCTGCTACGCCATGCTCGCCTTCCAGAACATCCTGGTTGTCATTGGTCTCCACGTCGGCTGGAACGACACGCAGTCAGTCCTGACCTCGACCAAGTTCTGGACGGTGACGTCCCACCCGAACCCGTGGCTGTCCGGCGGCAAGTACGGATTGGAGGCCAGCGCCGCAGGGATCGCAGTGACGGCGACGGCCGCAGTTGTCGCGCTCATCGGGTTCTTCAGGAAGCGGCGGCAAGCATGATGAGCACCAACCTGATCATCGCGGCAGCCCTGCTGTTCGTGCTGGCCTACCTGCCCAGCGTCTGGCTCGGTCTGCGGCGCAAGAAGCTTCAGGGCGTGGTGAGGTGGTTCTTCGCCGTGACTATCTTGCCCGTCTTCGTAGGGCTGATGTGGCTCAACCTCTGGGTCATGAACCACGTCATCCCGGTCGAGAAGATCATCTCGAGAGCCCGCGGCTTCGACGAGCGCCACGAGGGCCTGGCCACGGCGCTCTCCCTGTTCGGCATCGACATCGAGGTCGAGCCACTCGTGGCCTTCGCGGTCGCGGCGCCGATCGCGGCACTGCTGGCCTGGCTCTGGTATCAGCTGCTGGTGTGGCTGGACCGATTCCGGAAGACCAGACATAATTCATCGAGGAGCCGCGCCTAGCTGGACGCTTGGGTTAAGGTACCTCGTCTGACCTGATGCAGAGGGCAACTGACATGTCGGAGCAGTGGATGCCGGCCGTAAGGCAAAGCCTGTTTGAGAAGCTGGAGAGTCTGTTTCGGGAGTTGTTCTACACGGACCATCCCGCAAATATGACCCAGGATCAGTTCGAGATCGCGATGAGACAGTTCTGGACGCTTGAGTGTGATGGCCGATGCGAGCCGAACCTCTGTGAATTTGCGCGTCCGCTGGACTGGGCTGCCTACTTCACGAAATGGCCAAATCTGTGCGAGTTCCTCCAAGCGAATACGACGGACGATGGCCGTATCAGCTTTCCGATAATCACCCCACTTCGCACGGTCTATCCCCCAGTGTGGCAAGGTGGCGCACCTGGACTGGGACGTGGCAACAGAGGCGTTCGCGGAAAGAAGTAACATCCGCAGGTAGCTGGAACCAGATCTTGTCACAACGAGCCCTCGCAGGTCGGTCTTGAAGCCCCGTGAAGGCATTGCGAGATCACCAGGGGCTATACGAGGCAGAAGGTTTCCACGCAACCTCTCCGCCGCGACCATGAACCACATGCAATCATAGACGTTCTGGCCATTGTTGCCAGGCGATCACGACTTCCCTTTGTGCCCGCGACCCTGAACTCGCCGGTAGGCTTGACTGGAGCCGCTGCCGCCGGTACTCCCGAGGGTATGGTCCGCCATGCAGCCCTACCTGAGTGGGATAGCGTAGGTCGTTCGCTGAAGCGCCTGAACAAGGACGCCTTGATCGAGTGCATGTAGCGCCGGTCGCATCCTTCGGTGCCCGCATGCACCTCAGTCGCCACGTTGCGATTTCCGGAATAGTGTCGGGTTTACGGATGGTTGCTGCGAAATCGGATCAGAAAGGCCGCGGCGATCTACACCGCGCGGCTAGCCAGGTGCGGACAGTGTCTTTCTCAGCGCCTCGGCGGCCTTCTCCAGCGCCTCCAGCATTTCGCGGCGCGTGGCCTCTGGCGTTTTGTCCGAGATCCTGATCGGCGAGAGCCGGAAGCTCGTGTCTCCGTCCGCTCTGAAGTAGGTCTTCTTGCGCCCTCTGCTCTTGGGCTTGTCGAGTTCCCTGGCGAGCTTCCTGACGCTCAACTTCTCCTTGCGAACCCTCTCGATGACTTGCGCCAGGTCGGCGACCTGCCTCTTCGAGATCAGCAGTGCATGGTGCATCGAGATCTTACCCTTGCGAACGGCCTCCTGGAGCTGGTCGGGGAGGTTCAGCAGCTTAATGAGCCGGCCGGCCTTGTCCTTCTTGATCCCCAGTGACTCCCCCGCGCCCTCGATGGTCATCCCCTGGCGATGTACGAGCTGCCACAGCGTGTGCGCCTGGTCGAGCTTCGTCAGGCTCTTCCGCCTGGCGTTCTCCAGGTAGGCCAGGCGGTACGCCTCCTTCTCGTTCAGGTCATGGCGGATGATGGCCTTGACGGTCGGCCAGCCCAGTTTGGCGGCGGCCTTGGATCTGCGGTGGCCGTCGATGACGATGTACGGCTTCTGCTTGCCCCAAAGCACCACAGGCACCTGTTGGCCGTCCTGGCGCAGGGACCTGACCAGGTCAGCGATGGCATCGCGGTCCACCCTCAACTGGAACCTCGCGTCCGCTGGGTCCAGGTCGGTCAGCTTCACTTCCTCGATCTTTGCCTGGACCGAGATGCCCTCCGGGACCTTGGGTGGGCTTTTCGGCCTGGATGCTCTCGGCTTGCGTGCGGTCTTGGCGGCGTCAGCTTTTCTCGGCATCTCTTCCTCCCTACCGGCTCGGGTGCTCAGAGACCTCAACGTACCCGTCTAACTTGAGGCAATTGAGTGAATGTTGATCCCATTCGCATTTCGAGTCTAGGATCAAATCGACTAGCAGGGAATCGGGGGTGTCCATAGGGGACGGGGTCGGGCGCACACCGGGGGGCACTTATGTACTCGCGCGGTCTCCAGGCTAAAGAGATCTGCCAGAGCAGATCTCCACGGCATCAGGCGGCGTCAGCCTCCAGCATCGCAGCTTCCAGGTCGCGATTCTTCCGAGGCCGCCCCCTCCCGGTGAGGTCGATGCCAACCCCGGCTCGTGCGGCCAGCTCGAGGCCCAGCTCCCTGGCGCGGGCAAAGATGTTGGACGTACTCACGTCCAGCTCGTGGGCGATCTGGCCCAGCGAGTGGCCGGCCATCCTCGCCTCCATGATGTACCTGTCGCGGTGGGAGAGGCCCCCGATCCAGCTCTCCAGGTCGATGGCAGATCTGATCTTCCTGCCCGGGTTCGACGCCAACGCCTCGGCGAACCCCACGTGCAGGCCCCGGTCGCCCTCTGCCCCGCCGTCCTCTTGGGTTACATCGATCTTCAGCATTTCCACCTTGCCGTCCCGGTAGGCGCGGGGATCGAACACGTCTTGGTTGCGCCAGGTGCCATCGGCCGGAACGAAGTGGCGGTCGAGGTCCACGGCCCTCTGACGACATGAGTGGGCCAGGATGCCGTCATCGAGGATTTTGCCCTTGTCGGTCGCGTACCGGCTGAACATCCACCACGTCTGGGCCACCGCATCCTGCCAGCGGTCCTCGGCGGTCAAGTTGTTGGTCAGGTGGCGGCGCACGGGGTTGAAGATGCCGGCCCGGACCTTCCTGCTGAACTGCTTGTTGATCTGTTCCTGCGTCATCGGCTCCTCCGCGGCGCACACGGGGAGCCTGTGCTCGTCCACGTGGCGCAGAAAACGCCACGTGGGCGGTTGGCGTAGATGCTATGCAGGACCAGTCGGCCGGTGCTCGCCGACTAAGAGGTGGTCCTCCTCTACACTGTTCTTATCCCGAGAAACGGGGCTGGATTTCGGGCTGCGATTTTCGGGCTGCGGGCAACGTTCAGGTCGAAATCCGCCGTGCCGTCGGCCCTGGGTGCGACATGTAGAGAATAGGCACCGCCGGTGCGACGTTTCCTACCGCGAAACGTTGGACCAACCTTGATAGAGTGGATCGTAGGGGGCTCCCCCGAAAACATCCACGACGGAGGCTGCGATGGAGGTAGCAGGTTGCAGGTGTTGGCTGGTCCTCACCGTGATCGTTGTTGCCGTCGGCGCTTGTGCGCAGGGGGACGAACTCGGGAGTGTTGGTAGCTCCCGCCAAAGACTGCAGTACGGGACTCTCGACTGCGAGCACACTGCGGTTGGGATGCTCAACAAGCTCCAGCAGATGGGACCAGTGCCGGATTGGCCACCAGAGAGGAGCAAGGTGTGGTGCACCGCCGCCTACATCGGGAACGGGTACGTCCTAACAGCAGCTCACTGCGTCGAGCCGTTGGTCCGGATGATCTTGCTCAATGGCTACAACTATCCGCTGGAGGCCAAGTGGGAAGGTGGAGCGGCCTACTTCCTCAAGCATCCGCAGCACAATCCGGTCACCTACTCCTACGACGTCGCACTTTGCAAGATCAAGGACACCTACCTGCCAGAGAACATAGATCCCACAATCTACCCGATGCCGATTGCCACCAGCAATCCTGCTCTCGGCGACGTCATCACAATAGTCGGCCACTCTGAGAGCTACAACTATCAGGGCGACTTCATCCGACGTCAAGGACCACAGACCGTCACGTCCGCCGTCACTTCCACAGCTCCCACCTTCTATGTCGACGGCGACGGTACGCTACCACTAGGCGGTGATTCCGGAAGTCCGAGTCTAAGAAGCGAGTCTGGTAGCGAGCGAATCGTCAGCGTAACATCGACAGCACAGCAACGTTCGAGCACGGTCGCTGTCCGCAACTGGATCAACACCAACTGCAGCAACTGCGTGGACGACTGGATGTCGCCACCTCCGGGCTTCATCTACGAGGACAAGACCTCGTCCTTCTGCAGCAAGGAGTGGGGAGACGCCGATCAGGACGGCGTCCCGGACTGGAAGGACAACTGCCCCAACACGCCCAACGCCCCTCAGGCGAACTGCGGGCAGGCGTGGAGGGACGACTTCATTCTATCAGGGGCTCGCAAAGGGGACGCCTGTGACCCGTTCTTCTGCCTCTACGTCCCCTCGGTCACAACCGTCAACCACAAGGTCGCCGGCGACCATTACTTGGCCTGGAGCGAAGCACGTGTCTACTACCGGGGTTCCGGGTACGAGCAGGGAAAGACGGCCAGCGTCCTTCCGGTCGACGCCTACTACTGTGCTTGCCACGACAACGCCAGCGCCGATCCCAAGGACCCCACCTATCTCAGTGACGAGGACTGCGACTTGGTCTGCCGTGACGACGGGACAACCAGTCTCACCGATCCTGTCACCGACGTTGGCTGGCAACGGCTGATCTGGGAGACGGAGACCAAGACGTGCCACCCCGATGATCTCGACGGCGATGGCAAGGACAACGAGTGCAAAGATTCGGTGCCTGACCGTGTCTTCCGCCGCATCTACGCCGGCACATCCATCGACGGGAAGAGCCCCGGGGACTTCGAGAAGTACTGGACCTCGGATTTCCGGACCGGGTCCTTCGACTGGCGCTGGCGAACGCAGGACTACCCTCACGCGCTAGGAACCTTCTATGATAACGATCCGCCCATCAACCACGCCAAGGTGCGGATCTGGGTCAGGCCCGACCATCCCAGCGTACCCTCGCTACGGAATAACACCTACACCAAGTCTCTCTTCTTCCAGACCGAGCTCAAGCCGATCTTCTTTGCCGCCTTGACGCCCTGGCAGGCCGAGTACTACTTCCCGCCCTGTCCACTCCCAAAGCCGCGGCCGTTCCCTATCCCAGATCCCTCGCCGTGGCCGATCGGTGCGCCGGTGCTGCACCCGCTCGTAGCGGGGCGTCCAACAGCAGGGGTGGAGAGCATGTTGTGGCCGAGCGCACCAGCGGGATCGGCCGCGATCGGGATGGTGGTCGGCACGTACGATGCGCAGACAGGTGCATTCACCCAGGTGCTGCCCAGCCGCATGCAGTCCGGTGCGACGCTGAATACCGTGGGGTTCGCGGCGGCCCGCGTTGGCCAGGCGGTTTATGTGTTTGGCGGGACGGACGCCACGGGAACATTGTCCAGCAGCCTGTGGCAGGGCGCCGCCGGGCTCTGGAGAGGAGATGGTGGTGACGTCCTGCCGCCGGCAACACCCGCCTTCTTGTGGACGGAGCTTCCCGTCGACGATTGGCCGCCTCCGAGAGCGGATGCCCTGCTCGTCGCCGACGAGCCCAGTGGACGCCTGATCCTGATGTACGGGGAGGGCGTGTCCGGGACCCTGTCCGACGTGTGGGCCTATGACCTGGGGACGGGTATCTGGAGTGAGACCGCGGCGGTACAGGGTCTGTCCCCACGGCACGCGGCGGGCTACAGCGTGGCCGATGGCAGGCTCTACGTATACGGCGGTCGCGGAAGCGGATACCTGGACGGCCTTTACGAGGTGGAAATTGCCACGCTCGTCGCCCAACGACTGGACATGCCGGGCGGAGGGCCAGGTCCGCGAGCTCACGCCGCGCTTCACTACGACGCGGCTGCTCGCGCTGTGCTCCTTTTCGGCGGAGAGGATGCACAGGGCCGGCGGAACGACCTCTGGCGTTTTGATCTGGACGCGGGGAAGTGGGCGCAGGTCACCACCGGCAACGAGCCGGGCGCACCTCCGGCGATGGCGGGAGGGGTGCTTGTCACCAGCCCTGTGGACGGGACGATCAGCGTTCTTGCCGGGGTGACCAACCAGGGGGCAGCGCAGCCGGCGTGGCAACGGACCGCCCAGGGGTGGCAGGCGTACTCTCGGGTGCTCTCAACCATCCGTGTGGCACCAGCGTGCCTCTGGCCGTCCAACCACAAGATGGTGCGCTACGAACTGGGCAAGGAGATCCGGCTCCGGCTACCGGATGACGTGGGATCACAGGCGATCGTGCGCATCAAGCAAGTCGTCTCCAGTGAACCTGAGGCAGGGCCGGGCAGTGGAAAGTTGCCGGACGCGGTCTGGGGCGACCAGGCCCTCTGCGTCAGGTCGGAGCGCGACGGTAACGGTCCGGGTCGGACCTACTCCGTAGAGATCGAGGTCATGGACCTCTCCGGGCTCGTGACGTACACGGCCGAGATCGTTGTGCCTCACTCGGTGAGTGATGTTGCCGGGTGCGCCGAGGTCAAGCCGGTGTTCGTCGAGGACGATGGCCCATGTTGCACGTTTCCGCCGAGCCCATGATGCGTAGACATTGGTACTTGATCGCTCTGGCCGTGCTGGCCGGAGGCACCATCGCCTGTAGTGGCTGTCGCGACCACGGGAGCACGTCCGACCTGGGGCCGCCGGCGCCCGATGTTCGGAGGGATTCGCGGCTGCCGGATGCCGGTCCTGACCAGGGTCCAGATTCTCGCGCCGGTGACGCCGGTTGCGGGGGAAGCCGCACGGTGGCGCCGCAGGCAGTCAAGCGGGGCACCGGGCTTCCTTGCGGCAAGGGCTGCAAGCAGGTCACCTTCGGTGACTATCCTGACCACTACGACGTCAAGAATGATCTCATCGTCTACGAGGGCGGGGCCAGCCTGTACGGCGACCTCTACTACGTTGATCTCACTGCAGACGAGGAGTGGCTCGTCCGGAAGATGCCAGCAACCCAAAAGGCGGGCTGCAGGGCCGTGGCAACCGACGGCAAACGTTTGGCCTACTCGTGTCCAATCAGACCCGAGCCAGTGGTTAGCTGGATTCAGACGCTTACTTTATATGATCCGGCGAAGCGGACCGAGACCGACCTGATGTGCATTGAGCTCTTCACGGCGCTGCACGCCTGCGACCCAAGTTCCATGGGGCTCGGCGACACCGGGGTGGCCGTCAACATGTCGACGACCTCGTGCAAGACACCTGACACCTACTTCTACCGCTTCTCCGACGGCAGCTTCACCAACATCTCCAAGAACTACGGCCAGGTCTGGGAGACGCAGATGTCAGAGAGCCTGATCGTCTGGACCGGAGTTGGAGCCAAGGACACAAACATCGTGCTCTACGACACGACGACAAACACGCAGAAGCTCGTGGACCCCAGCGACCGGGGCCAGTTTCATCCGCGGATCGAGGGCAACAGGATCGTGTGGGTCGACCACCGCAACAGCACCGGCGACATGTGGGACCAGGGGGCCTCGGACATCTACCTCCACGACCTGTCAACCGGCAAAACGGAGTCGGTGATCATCCACTCCGCTCGACAGGACTACCCCGATGTCTGGGGCGACTGGGTGGTCTGGGAGGACTGGCGCAACAACCCCAACCCCACGCCGAGATACGCGAGCGAGTTCATCAACTCGGACATCTTCGCGAAGAACCTCAAGACCGGCCAGGTGGCACAGCTCACCAGCGGTAAAGGGATGGAGCTGCGGCCCCAGGTGGACAACGACCGGGTGTTCTTCACGATGCTCGACGGCAACCAGAGCGCGTCTCTGTTCATGATCGATTTGAAGCAGCGGTTGCCTTGACGCTGGCTGGTAGCCCTGGTCCAGCGTAGCCACCAGCGGCTCTGGGCGTCTTGTGGTCAGGTACCGAGCGTAGCAAGCTGGTCGACGCTCTCGGTTCCGGCCGACGCTCGATGCTGGAGATTCCGTCGGAGACCGAGGTCGGACAGACATTGCTGGATGACGGTTCATCAAGGTGAGCAGGTGTTACCTCGGGTGTTACCTCAACTGGCACATCATGGTACAAAACGAGACAGCACGGGACAACTGACCTGAATGATCTCAATAGATTGTCAGTGATTCCGAGGCACACCTCAGTCCGTCACAGGTGGCCCTCGTCCCCGCCAATGCGGAGCGTCTTCAGCTTCTCCTTGATGGCGGCGGCGCAGCTTCGGTACACGGCAAGATCCCCGCCGTAGGGGTCGTCGATGTTCCACACCACGACCCGCCCGGGCCGGTCCACGCGCGGCAGGCGGGCAGCGATGGACGGGGTGAGCGCGACGATGACATCGAAAGGCTCGAGGTCGAGGTCGCGCACGTTCCGGGAGCGGTGGGCCGAGATGTCGAACCCCTGCTCGCGTATCACCGCGACGGCCTCCGAGGTCGCGGTGTCGTACACGGGGTTGAGCCCCGCGCTTTCAGTGGCGATCTGGTCGCCGAACATCTCCTGGGCCATGGCGGCCGCCATGGGACTCCGGCAGATGTTTCCCTGGCAGACGAACAAGACCCGCCGGGGTTCCTGATCACTGGGCAGCGCTCTCCTCGTCGAGGGCCAGCGAATGCCGAGTTGCTCGAGTTTTCGCTCGAAGCCATCCTCGGTGTTGAGCGTGTGGACGCACGTACCGTCCGACCTCGCGTAGCTGATCAGCCCGCCTCCCGCGACCGCAACGACCAGCACGAGATCTCTGGCACCCTCCACGCGAAAGCGCCGGACGTAGGTGGGGCCCACGATGTCTTCGAGCGCCAGGTCCGGCCGCGCGTCCCGGAGCACGAAGCGGCCGGGACAACCGTGAATCGGACGCCACGTCCGCGCGGCCCAGATCTCATCGAAGCTAGCCGGCATCGCGAGTCCAGCATCCTTCTTCGCTGACGCCATCGAGCTCTGGGTCAGAACCGTTGCTCAGAACGACGCTCCACTTCTCGACGGCACGTAGCTTCTTGATCTCGGCCTCGAGCCGGAGCGCCGCAGACCGGCCATCGCACAGCCAGCTTCGGAGCAGCCGAACCGGGCGCTTGCCCCGCAGGGCCTTGGCGCCGCGCCGGCCCTCGTTGTGTTCCGCGACTCGGCGTTCAGGGTCTACCGAGAACCCTGTATAGAGGCTGCCGTCGCGAGCGAGCAACAGGTAGACGTAGCACCTCTCGCGGGCAGCGGGACGTTGGGACGGTTGGCTTCGCTTCCGGGCCATGCGGCTCTCACTCACGGCCGAGGGTCACTCGCTAGAGGGCAAGGTGTCCAGGAAATCGGCAAGGTGGCGCTGATAGGCGGAGCCGTTGGTCCACTGGATGTCGTTGTGATCACCCTCGTCGAAGAGCACCAGGCGGTAGAGCTTGTCGCCGGCCCACTCGGCGAGCTTCTGGCTGTTCCAGGAGGGGACCAGGCTGTCGTGGCGCGTGTGCAAGATCAGCACGGGGCAGCGGAGGGACCGCATCTTCCGCTTGGTCACGGGGGTCACGAGATATCCGCTGCACAGGTTTCATTTGGGGCGCGGCAGGTGGTTGATATGAAACTCGGAGAGATACCCTTCCCAGGGCCACATGCTCTTGGACATCATGGTCGTGTCCAAGATCTGTTGGTCTGCAACCGTGGAGTTTATGAGCGCGAGAAAATACAGAAGACGGTATATCCCCCCGATGAAACCCAACAACAACTCCGAGCCTTCGGTGTTTGACGCCTCCAATATGGCCTGTCCGAACCGAGCCCGACTTTCCCCCACGAGGTTAGTTGCAACGGTGGGGAAGATGGCAAGCTTGTTGACGATGCAAATGCCCTCGACCCCCGAGGTTTCGTTGATCCATGCTTTGAGGCGCTTACTGCTCACCTTGCTATCAAAACCGAAGACAATCGTCGGGACCAACTGTGGCCGCCGCCCTGAAGTACCAATATAGGCGGGCTTCAACTCCTCAATGTCGCGGCGCTGCTTCGCCACTTGCTTCAGCGTCCCGGTTGTTACCCTGCTCTTGATCTCGGCGGTCAGCAGGGAAACTTCGACCGGCACAATGACCGTGTCACCAACCAGGGACACGGCGGGCAACTCGGACCTGTCGAAGAAGATCATGTCCAACTGCGGCGAGATGTGTCCATGTAGGTCTGCAATGAATCCACTCTCGGGAGCGAACTTCGGCGGGAGCATTTCGCGCAGAATGCTCTTCAGGTACTCTTCCCTCATTGCACCCACGGTCGGGCCATGTTCGATTGACTTCGATCCCTCAAACTGACTCAGCAACTGCTTGATACGCGCGACGAAGAGATCACGGATCGTATTCGGTGGCATCAGAAATCCCCTTGTAGAAATGGATGGACTGTCGGGATCTTCTTCTGTCTGCCACCTTATCACGAGCCGCCCGACAGCTCTCGCCGGCCAGGCAGGCGAAGCGCAGGCCGAAGAAGGCGCAGGAGATGGAGCAGGGGCCGAAGAGATGACCGACGGCGTGCGGCTACTCGGGCTCCCCACAGCAGAATCGTGGCGGGGAGACATGAGAACGACTTGCCCTATCAAACCGGCAGTGCAACCTGGCGCAATCTCAACACTTCCCGGTTGATCAAATCCCGGTTCCGGCGTACCGTCAGATCCACTCGTCCATCGGCCGACGGCAAGGTGAGCAGGCTTGCCCCGCATGGGCGGGACTGCGCGGCGTAGAAGCGACCGGGGGTGTCATGGCACGGCTCGAGGAACTGGCAGCGGGCGCCTCGGTGCGAGGTCTGGCACCGGAAGGGCTGGTGACCGTGACCAGCGTGAGCTGGTACGGGGACCAAGCGCTCGAGGTGATCTATAAGGACAGCGGCGGCAAGCTCGGCTCCCGCATCGTCTACCGCAACGAGGAGGTGGGCCTCGAGATCGCCGAGGCAGGACACCCCTGGGCCTTCGACGGAGACGGCCACCTGTTCCGGCTGGCTGCCGAGGCGTACCGCATCAAGCTGGCGTACTTATTCGACCCCTATCTGGCGGTGCAGACCTCGCAGGTGATGCCCCTGCCGCACCAGATCACCGCAGTGTACGCCGAGATGCTGCAGCGCCAGCCCCTGCGCTTCTTGCTCGCCGACGACCCCGGCGCGGGCAAGACGATCATGGCGGGCCTGCTGATCAAGGAGCTGATGGTCCGCGGCGACCTGCGGCGCTGCCTGATCGTCGCGCCTGGAAACCTCGCCGAGCAGTGGCAGGATGAGCTCTACTTCAAGTTCGGGCTCAACTTCGACATCCTGTCCCGTGATCGCATCGAAACCAGTCGCACCGGCAACTTGTTCGAGGAGTACGATCTGCTCATCGCCCGCCTGGACATGCTCTCGCGCAACGAGGAGCTCCAGGCGCAGCTGCACGCCTCTCGCGACTTCGACCTCATCGTCTGTGACGAGGCCCACAAGATGAGCGGCACCTACCCTGGAGATCGAGGCTGAGGTCGCTGATGGCGTGCCCGAGAACACGCAGCGCACGGTGTCGGAGAACTGCAAGACGCTCAAGTTCAAGACGCAGGGGTTTGAGGGGGAGTAGTCGGCTACCGGCGGTGCGGGATAACATAGCTTGCACGGACATGGAATGAGAACTGTGTTTGGACCGTTCGAGATAGTTAGATCACAAGGATCTTCTCTATGCCTGAAGTTGATTCCTGGGGCTTTGGTGCAGAAGGATGTTCCCACTTCAGTGTCCCATGCGTCACTATCCCGACGTTGCGTAATTTCGCCCTCGTTGAGTTCCAAAACATAAGAGTTACCAAGCAGGGGAGTCGCCGAATCGCGCACAAGCTGCCTTTGCTACTGAACGTAGGTCATTCAATTCACAACAGGCTTTTCGCAATCTGCGCCTCGATTCGATGGATCGACCATGAGTATGCGAAGCAACTCAGACATCCCGACATCACATCGGACGATCCGGTTCGCTCGATTTCGGCGGCTATCGAATTTGTTCTACTCAACATGAAGGAACTCTGGGATCTGATAGTCCCTATACTCGACGTGCATCTCGCCTCGAAACCCGGCCAACTTCCCTCGAAAAGTCCGTCGTTTTTCAAACTACGTAAAGACGTATCGACGGGAGGAAGGCCGACGCGCATTCTACCCGCCGAAGTAATCACAGCTATAACTGCTGCGGAACCAGTCTTCCTAACACTCCATAAGATCAGAAACGGCCTTGTTCACTTCAATGGCCGAATTCTGCCCTTCTTTCGAGACGGTGCGGTGTGCTTCCGTGCCGAACAGTATGACTACAAGAGAGGGGTCATCAACCTTCACTCCGGTGACGTCATCGAGGACATCAGCCAATTCTCGCTGTACAACCTTGCCAATGCCGTCCGCACGTCCCTGCTTGCCTGGCTCCGATTCTTCGACATGCTCTACCCCCTATCGAGGGAGATCGCATCTCCACATCTTAGCGTTCCGATGGATGAGGCACCATTTGGCGCTGCTTCGGGCCATGTACCCATCCTACTTCATCTACTAGGGTGCCCACGCGACACTGCCGGCTACGGGTTCATCTGGCCGTGCTCTCCAACCTGCATTGGATCTGTTGGCGGATGCAAGGCCTCCCCCGGTGTCGTTCCCGAACCTTCGACAATCCCCTCCGCGATCTCTCTCCAGGCGAAGTGGGCGCAATGAGTAACGAGTTTTTCGGAGGGTCAAACAAACCAATGCAACTGGCGCAGAAGAAGCCTTGTTAGCTGCGCAGTTAGTTAGCCCGGCTGGCCGTGGCGTCCGTGGCAGGAGCCACAGACAGCTGGTGGGGTGCTCGGGGCCGCGCAGTTGATGGGGCAACTGTTGGGCTGCGCAGCAGGAGTTTTCGCTGTTTCGCAGCTACTGGCACCGCTACTTCGATCTCAGAGGAGGAATCTCGATGACTGCCCGGATCCTACAGTGGCCGACAGATCACCCTACGCTTTGGCATGCCGTCCGATGCAACCTGGTTTCTAGCTTTCGCAAGTCTTTGCCTCAAGCCGAAGGCTACCCTGTCAACTTGGACACATGGAACAGGTACACAATCGGCCCGATCACGCATGGTCACGAGCCCTTGGCCGGGATCGGACAGTGATTGACTCCTGCGAGTACAAGGCAGAGACTTCCGCACAATCGCTGAACTTGTGAACTTGCGTTGCCCCCCTTGACAGACGAGGTGCTCCCCATGACACGACCAAGAGGAAAGGCTGATCTGTTCCGCCGTCTTCTCGTTGCGTCGTTCTTGCTCTCCGGGTGCGGCAAGGGCTGCAGCTGTGAAGAGAAACCGGAACAATCGTTATCCACCCCCGTAGACACGAGCGATCTCGACCCCGCCCGCGAGAAGCCGGAACACGCCAGGGCACCAGAGGTCTCCGAGGGGGGAGGCGAGCAACAGGCCTCTTTTCACTGGCACGGCAAGACCTGGGTGATCTCGAAGACGGATGGCGCCTGGCGCCATAACAACAAGCAATACGAATCGCTGGCAATGGTCCTGCACGCCATCACGAACAGGGCTCAGCTCTCCAGGCGCTACAAGGGCAAGACCTACACGGTCTCTCTGACCGCATCGGGGTTTCGTTACCAGAGCCAGTACTACGAATCCTTGACCGAGGTGGTCGAGATCATCACCGGTTACCGCCAGGATGGCTTTCAGTTTTTCCTCGAAGGAGAGGGGCTGGCCGTGCGTGGTGCAGGCGCATCGACCAGTGGTGGTTGCACCAAGGGCCAAAGCCGCCTCGGCGCCAGGTGCCTGAGTGACTGCAGCTGCCTCTCCCACGAGTGCAAGTGGTCGCGCTGCGTGAAACGGTCCAAACGCCTGCTTGCCATCGGTGAGCGTTGCGTCAAGGACGGTGACTGCTTGAGCTGCGAATGCAAAGGATTAAGGTGTGTTCCGTGCGTTCACCCCAAGTGTCGTTGCCAGTAGCTGACCTCCATCTTACTGACCTACTGACCTGAACAGAGCCTGGCCTACCCAGCTGCGCTGATCAGTCAGCACGACGATCGGGAGCACTCGAGAATGGCCTCCCCTCTCCCCTCCCCCGCGGCTCTCCCTGCCCACGAAGGCCGTCGTCGCCTTCTTCGCAGCGGCCTTCATCGGGTCTGTCTTCGCGCTTTCACCGCCAGCCAATGACTGGGCGATATGGCTGGTGCTAGGCGGTGGGCTGGCTGCTTCGATGATCGTAGCCGGGGTGGAGGCGATGAGTCGCTGGGCGAATCGGCGCTTCGTTCGTCGGAAGATCCTGAGTCAGCTGGTCGTCCTGGGGTGGGGGGGCACCCTGAGCGGGTGCGGCATGGCCTTGCTCCTTGGCGGCATCGACGGACTCAACGGACTCTTCTCGGTTGGCGAGCTGCTGACGGCCTGCGGCGTTGGTGTCGCCGCGATCGCGATTCTCTTCTATGCTGCCTCCCTGCTCGCCTTGCTTTGCGCCTCTGCGTGGAACAGTCAGTGGGGCAGGGTGGCCCGTGCGGGCAGTCGCGGCCGGGCTCCTGCTGCTAAACGGCTTGGCCGGTTGGCGGAAGTCCCACGGCGCTATGGGGCTTGGGTCCGCCCACAACCCGCGCTTGGCCTGGCGGGCCTCCTCCTCGAGAAACGCGATCATCTTGGCCCGCGGCGCATACTTCCGATACCACCAGGCCAGGCCGGCCTTGACCAACTCATCGTTGAGGGACGTGTCGCCGATCATGACCTCGGCCACGGTGCGGCCGTACTTGTCCGTGGTGACCACCTTGACCGTGACCACCTTGCCGAAGACCAGCGTGGAGGTGAACTGCTTGGATTTCTGGCCGAAGGCCTGGGTCTTCTCCGGCGCATCGACACCGTGGAGCCGGATCTTCACCGGGGTCTTGTCGCGCAGGACGGTGATCGTGTCGCCGTCGGCCACACCGACCACCTTGCCGGTGAAGGTTGTGCCTTGGGCAGCCGCCATCGACAGCATCGACGCGGGCGTGAGCGCGAACAGAGCAATGGCGACAACTGTCGCGACGGACCACCGCTGGCCTGCGACGCTCCGGCTCCGATTGGCGTCTCTGCTGCCGTTGCGCTGCATTGGAGCCACGCTAGAACTTCGCCCCTGCCTTCCTCAGCGCAGCGGCTACCTTGTCGATGTCCGGTGAGAACTTTAGCAATTTGTTGACAACGTATTTCGGCCCAGTGAGCGAGAGATACCGATCCTCCAGCGTTGTGCTTGCTTGGCGCACCGACAGCAATTTGTTCTTGAAGTGCCAGATGGTGATGGTCGTGGGGCCATCCTTGTACACCTTGGCGGTCACCAAGGGGTCGCCGAGTTTGCCGATTGCTGATCGGATGGCGTTCTCATACGGTCGCGAGAACTTCTCCATCATCGTCCTATCCGTGGCATCGCTTCTCCCGATCGGGATCGTTTCGACGACAAGTCTGTTACCCAGAACGGCGGTGTGGGTCGATCGGCTCGTCAGCGCCATCGTTTCCATCGACGACCCCCAAGACATCGTGCCGAGTTCCCACCAGGCAACCGTCTCCTTTTTATCGTCGTCTCCCGTTCCGTAGTATACGAGATAGCCATTGCCGTCAGCGATCACGCCAATGCCATTGCTGTCGCTTCCTCCATTCTTGCAGTGTTTCTCAATATCATACTCACTGCCGAAGACCTCGTACCAAGGCAAAGACTCCTTCTTGGCGAGCAGTTTTGGTCGCCACTCGTCCTTGAATTCGCTGTAGCGCTTGTTTAGCGGATAGACGGCCTTTGCGAAGTCTGCGCAGCTCATTCCGTAATGGATGCCGTGAAACGTGATACTGCTTGGGTCCTTGCTGCAAGCGGACACAGTCGCGAAAAGGCAACCCACGAGTACGAATCTGAAGGTCATCTCTGCCACCTGGGTGTCCATTGGTTTCATTTCATCTCTCCCTCGCGATGAAGTTCTTTGGCTATTTCCGAGTCTCACTGGCGAGCCCGTCGGATTGCTGATCGTCAGGTTCTTGATCCCCTGCTCCAGGCAGCTCTTCTGGTTGTGGTAGACCACCTGGTTCATCGATGCCTCTTTGATCTGATCGAATCCTTCTGTGGCGGTGAGTGGGATACCCCTATCGCCTTCACATCCAGCAGCCGTCCCATCTTGTCTGTGCCCTTTGCGCTGGGGTCCTCAATCAGGAAGTCTACGACCACCCTGTCGTTGTTGTTCAGTTTGTGCAGAAGCGGCTTCTCCTTGCCCGTGAACGACAACGACAAGAACAGCGCACCGCCCCCTGTGTAGATGCTGAAGTCGGTGGAGATTTCTCGCACAGTGCCAGTCACCCTGGCACGTTTGCTGCGAGCCTTGTCACCGTCGAGGTAGATGTCCTTCAGCGAGGTGTAGCTTGCCGCAGTCGGAACGAGCTGCAGAGTCAACTCCTCGAGTTGCTGGCACAACCAAGTCAAGGCAGCCGTGGCCAGCGGGTTCTCCGATGAGGGTTTCTTGGACGTGTAGCCTACCTCAGCTGGAACAGGTCGCACAGCTTGCACCTGTTTTTCCTCCGGCGTTGCTGGCCGCTTGGCTGACCTGTTGCATGCCGAAAGCATTAGCGTCGTCACCACAACAACAACGACTGGCACCTTCGTCATTCCACCCTCCTGGTGTGCCGGTCAGGCCGGCATGGCGATGTGAGCCCTGTCAACGAACAAACCGGGCCGGTCGATCCACCGGCATTCCCCGGCCAACTACCCCGCTCAGTAACTAGCAAGACGTAGAGTATCCGGTACTGCCCCTGTCTGTCCACGCCGAAACATGCAGGGGTGACCGATGGCAACTTCAAAGAAATCGCTGACGTTGGAGTCCGTCCAGAAGCGGCTGTCCGTGCGCGTTGCGGAGCTTCGGACGGCGAAGGGAATGACCCAGGTCCAGCTCGCCGAGGCCGCGCACCTGGCGCTCCAGTACCTGACGAAGATCGAGCAGTGCGATCGGGCGCCGAGCCTCAAGACCCTGGTTGCGTTGGCCTCGGGGCTCGGCGTTCCGATCGCCGAACTCTTCAACTTCGAGGACCGGGAGATTGCCAGTCCGAGGACGGAGGTGCAGTTGCTCCGGCTCAGGAGCCTGATGGGGAAGGCGTCCGAGGAGGACGTCAAGCTCCTGAACCGTGTAGCCCAGCGCTTGGTGGCGGGACCGGCGAGCAAGAAGCGCCGGCGTTCTTGAACTTCCTCTGTGGGTCAGTCGGACAGGTCCGGGGACATGTGTGCCCAGACATCGACCTTGGCGTCGTCGAGCGCCCGGAGGACTTCGGTTTCTTCGGGCTCTGACAACCGACGAAGGATGAGGACGTCCGAGGGGGGATGTTTCTGCAGGAGCGCCTTGAGCAGGCGGGGTAGCGAAGGGTGGGTGTCGTCCAGGGTGAAGCTGGCCACCAGGTAGAGCTGGCCTCCCACCCGGGCGAACGGTGATGAACGCGACTTGGTCATTCTCTTCCTCTTTTCCGGCCGCTACTCGAACCAGCTCTCGCCGCGCGGCTGGGTCGCCGCCCACCTGCGGTAGGCGTTGATCTCCTCTGCCAGAAGCGTGCAGATCCATCCGACGACAGCGAGGTCGTCGACGTATCCCAGGACCGGGACAACGTCAGGAATGAGATCGACTGGGCAAACGAAGTAGGCCAACCCGGCCAGCATCCACGACTTCAACGACCATGAGACGTCGTAGCCGGGCGCCCAAAGCATGTTCCAGAGGAGCCCCACCTGCGCCAGGAGTTCATGGCTGGCACCACGTTTCTTGGCTTTCTTCTCGGCCTGCTTGCACTCGGACAGGATCCGCTTCTCGTCCGCCGGGTTGATCGCCTTGATGGTCTGCTTAAAGGCGGCCTTGTGCGCATCGTTCAGTTGCATGGTTACTCCTCGATATTCCGGCCGCGGAAGCGGTCCTCGTTGTTGACGACCATCCGAGCCCAGGCCTCGACCTCCAGATCGCGCTGGTACTTTCGGAGCAGCTTGGTCTCGGCCTGGGTCAGCGGCCGGAGAAGCAGGATGTTCGCGGGGTCTTGGTGGGCAAGCAGCCCGGCGAGTAGATCTGAGAGGCTGGGCAGGTCATCGTGTGGGGGCAAGTCGAAGTTCACGACCAAGTAGGCCCGGCCGTTGTGATCGACGAAGGGCAAGCGCGGTACGTTCATCAGCTCCTCCTCAGCCAGCCGCGGTCGGCGAACGAAACCATGCCTTCAGCACCGACGATCACGAAGTCCAGGACGGCGACACTGAGCAACTCGCCAACTTCGCAAAGGCGAGCACAGAGGACACGATCGTCCGGGCTGGGCTCCGGGTCGCCCGAGGGGTGGTTGTGTATGGCCAGCATGGCGGCAGCACCGTCACGGACCAGTCCGCGAAACACCGCGCGAGGGTCCACCTCCACGGAGGTGAGCGTGCCTCGGGCCACCTCGTGCTCGGAGATGACCCGGTGCTTGGCGTTGAGCGCGATCACGATGAACACCTCCTGCTTTCGGCCAGCCAGCCGCGGCCCATAGGCGGCAGCCACCTGTTCGGAGCAGCACAAGGGCTCGCTGAGATGGAGGGGGCTGGCGGTGATGCGGCGGGACAGCTCCACGAGGGCCAGGACCTGGGCAGCCCTGACCGAGCGGAAGCGCGGGAGAGACAGCAGGTCAGCCCGGCCCAGATCTGACCAGGTGGTACGGGCGAGCGAGCGGGCCAGATGGGGGGAGGCAAGGATGACGCCAAGGAGGTCGACGTCGGAGAGGGAGGCAGCTCCCTGTAGCAGGAGCCGCTGGCGAAGGGCGTGCAGCTCTTGAGTCATGGGTCAGAGCCTGACCGGCATGATCACTGCCAGCCGTCCGTCCATGTCCACCCGGACAGGGTCAAGCGGGCCACCCAAACCCAGTTCAACCTGGCCAGCTCTCGGCAGGGCGTCCAACAGGTACTTGCCGTCCAGGCCGAGCTCAAGGTCCGGCCCACTGTGGTTGTTCTCTAGGACCGGTACCGCCAGCTCGGCCTCACCGAGAGATGAGCCCCAGGGCGAGAGCACGACGGCGCCGTTAACGCAGACCTTGATGTTGCCGCGCTCGGAGAGCTTCATCACCTGGGCGAGAGCCATGGTCAGTGCGGTGGTGTCGAAGATCACCTGGCTCTGCTGCGCGTCCTTGGCTGGAATGACGTGGTTGTAGGGCGGGAATGTATCGTCCAGCAGCCGGGTCTCGAGCTGCCAGGGGCCGCACCGGACGCGAAGCTGGTCCTGGTCCTTGGTCTTGTGCCGCGCGACCACGACCTGGTCGTTCCGCTTGAGGATGCGCGACAGGACCGCCGCGGAGCTGGAGGGCAGTAGGACCGGCTGGTCGGGGGTGAGGGGGCTGGGTGCCAGGTGCAGCCGGTGGCCATCGGTGGCGACCACCGCGTCCTGGTCAACGAATACCGAGTTCAGGTGCTTGCGGGTGGGGTCGGTGCTCGTGGCCGACTGCACCCAGGAGAGGGCCTCCTGCAGTGCCTTGGCCTGGCACATCCCGACCAATGCCCACTCCTCTGTGCTGAATGGGGCGGGGAAGAGCTGCGGGTCCATGGCCGGCAACTGCATGGTGGTCCCGTTGACGGTCACGCAGATCTTGTCGCCTGCCATCTCGAGCACCATATCTCCGGAGCTCTTGCCGGCCGGCTTGACCAAGCTGGCGAGCAGCTTGGCGGGTACGCAGGTCTCGAAGGGAGTGCCCTGCGCGGGTAGCTCGCAGGTGAGGCGAGTCGTGATGTCGGTGGCGCTCAGGTTGAGCTTGTCGCCCGTCCCGGTCAGCAGGACGTTGCTCAGGTGTGGGAGGGGGGCGCGTGTGGGAGCCAGCCGGGCCAGCTCCTTCACCGCGTTGTGGAGGGCGCGTCGATCAACACGCATATCGGTCCTCCAATCCCCAAGCGTAGGCGCGGCGCTGGTCCAGGAGGACATCCGAACAGGAGTCCTCGGCCCGGCGATCTTCCTCGAAAAGCTGCTCCAGGAGCCGGTCCCTGGGCTCTGTCGCGGGCAGCCCGAACATGCGTCGCGCCTCGTCTTGCGCGATGGGCAGCACGAACGCGGCAGTGGGCTGGTCACCAGCGGTGAGCACCACGGTGGTTGGCATGCCCGGTAGCAGTTCCACCCTGGCATCCCTGCGGGCGGCCAGCGCCAAGCCAGTGGTCGCCATCAACAGGCCCAGCACGTCGCGTGCGGAGCGGGGAGGCTCGGGTATCAGGGGCGAGTGGGAGGGCACGGGCTGGTGGATCTGGATCTCAAGGTTCTGGTCGCCCAGGCGGTCACCAAGGCTGACGCGCAGGGACTGGGGCTTGCGGCGGGGTCGCCGTGGTCTTCGGGACATGACTTCTCCTTGGCCGGCTGCTGCCGGCTGAATCGGTTTGGTTGTGGGGATGTGGGGGAGGTCACCCTCCCCTCGTGGTTCAGTGCCGCTGCAGCTCCTGGCCCTGCGCTGTGGGCTCGAGCTCGGGGCGACGGGTGAGGTTGTTGATGATGATGCGGCTCAGGGCCGCGAGCACCTGGACCACTCCCCCGATGACGCCGGGGTCGGTGGTGATCTCGCGGCCGATGTCTTTGATCTTTGCTGCGACGGACATGATCAGGGTTCCTTGGGGGAAGTGGGTTCAGCCGGCAAGGCAGGAGCCATACGGGCAGCCGCGACACTGCCAGTCACGCCGCGGATAGAAGGCGCCGGCACGAACCGCGGCCAGGACTCCGGCAACAGTACGGAGGAAGTCCCGTTGGTCCGGCGGCATGAAGCTCACAGTCTCGATGTGCAGCGCCGGGGTCTTGGTCTTGGTGAGTAGCTGGTAGGTGACGCTGACGTTTTCGCCGAGGCCGATGCGTGGGGCGACGTAGCTGTAGGCCGCGCCCTGGAGGTCGCCCTCGAAGCCCCGCTTCCTCGCGCCGGTCTTGTGCTCGAGGATGGTGGGCTGGCCGTTTTCGTCCTGAGCGATTGCATCGATGGCCCCGACCAGGCGCTCATCGAATACCTCGCCCGTGGTCGGGTCGCAGATTTCCAGGCTGAAGGGTTCCTCGACCCCGATCACATGATGGGGCCGCGGCGCCTCGGCGTGGAACAGGTGGACCATCTTCACGCCTTTGTCCCGCAAGGTGTCGACCGCCTCGCTCTTGTTGAACAGGACCGGGATGTGGGATGCCAGTTCTCGGGTCCATGCGTCCGAGAACGTGGCGGCGAGATCCTCGGCAGAAAGCTCGGGATGGTTGTTCATCAGCTCGGTGTAGAACCGCGCCAGGGCGGTGTGGATCGCGGAACCGAAAGCGAGGGCTCCGGCGCGATGGGAGGGCGGGGTGTGCAGGAGGTAGCGGTGCTCGAACGCAGCAGGGCAGCGGAGGTAGGTGGAGATGGCGCTGACGCTGACGTGCTGCTCCTGGCGCAGGACGGCCAGGGCGGTGCGGGTCATGATGCGGGTCCGACAGGCCCTCGCCGAGCTCCGTGATGAACGAGCTGGCGTCAACCTTGGACAGGTGCTCGGGCTGGACCCCGTAGACCTGCACGGTGCGCTCGCGGAGCTGATCGGCGCTGAGGTTGAGGCTCCGGGCCATGCTCCAGATGCAGCTCAACTGCTTCTGGGTCAGCCGGTTGCCGTTGGATGCGCCAGTGGGGTTTCTGTGATGGCCGTTCCCATTGCCATTCCCGTTGCCGTTGACCTTGTTCTTGGACGCACCGTTGCCGGGGGCCTCGGTGGGTCGCTCGGAGGAGTAGAGGTGCAGGCCGACACCGAGCAGGCTGGCCGCCTTCTTCAGCGCATCGGTGGCGGCGGCCTTGAGGTCGTCAGCGATGGAGATCACCTCGCCCTCGCGGCTCACGGTGATCGACGAGCCACCGAAGCTCATCTTGGTCACACCGTCTGCGACGAGCTTGCCGAGCACGACCACCTCGGCCTCGCGCACGTGGTGCTCGACGACCTCGAAGCTCCAGTTGCCCTCGAAGGCGTTGTTGAGGCGAGCGATGTAGGCGCTGCCCTCCACGTAGCTGAAGCTGTTGCCGAACGGACCTTTCCGGGTCCTGAGCAGCTCGTTGGGGAACGGCTGCTCGAGAATGTCGCGGTTCATTGGAGACTCCTTGCGGTTGCGTCACTGTTGCAGGTTGACGGGGGGAGGCTTGGCGTCGGACGATCGCGTTGGTGACAGATTGAGTTTCCGCCTGACGACAGGCTGACCAAGCAACCCTGAAATCGAGGCTGCGACTCCATGAAGACCATCGCGATGTTTTCGTTTGGCTACTACGGTTGGGGAAACTCGACGCCGAGACTGGTGGAGGCCGTGGACTCCATCGAAGCGAGTAGAGGCTTCCAGCCGCCTCTCTTTGTGGACATTCGGATCAGACGGACTGTCCGCGCCGTCGGCTTCGATGGCACCGCTTTCGAGAAACTGGTCGGAAAGGATCGCTACCGATGGATGAAGGATCTGGGGAACTGCCAGATCGTGACGAAGACGGGACCAGGAATCCAGATCGCCAATCCGAAGGCAGCCAACGATCTTCTCGATCTCGCCATTGAAGCCGAGGAGAACAACCAGCGAGTCATCTTCTTCTGTAGCTGCCCGTGGCCTCGGGTGAACGGGAGGGTCGCTTGTCATCGAACGACGGTGGGTACGTTGCTGCTGGCGGCGGCAAGACGGCGGGGCGTCCACATTGAGATCGTGGAGTGGCCTGGTGGTAAGCCGCGTCGCATGAGGATCGCGGTTGCACCGAAGTTGTTCCGTTCGCTCGTTAGAGGCGCGACCGGCATACCAGCAGGATGCGAGTTCCCCGTTGGTGAAGTGGGCGGACCACCCTGGGGTTCCATCGCGACCGTGAACTCCGGCGGAGAGACGATCTACAGGATCCTCGGTCCTGCGATGTGGAAGAAGGGAGAATGGTGTGTTCAGGTGCTGCGCTGGTACTGGGACCCCAACGTGGGCTTGCAGCAGTATCGGGAGGATTCGGTCAGGACCTTGAAGGCATACGGCCTTGATGCCAGGAGGTCAGTGAAGTAGTCCAAGCCGAGTATCTGGTCAGGCGGTCGGCTCGAGCGGGTCGGTCTGGATCACATCGTCCCAGGGCTGGACGTAGCGCCAGCGCGTGGTTAGGGGACGGTCGGGAAGGAGCGCACGCAACTTCTCGTGCTCGTCCTCCTCGGTCTGGCCGAGAAAGGCTGTTCCAGGATGTCGCGGTTCATGGTTTGTGTTCCTTCTTTGGATCGAGTGGGAGGTTGACGGGTTGTAGCGGCGGGATGTCCGGGCCGACGATGCGCTTCAGTGCGGCGCGGAAGTCGTTCAGCGAGGTGTGGGTTTGCATGGCCTTGACCACCTCATCCCGCACGACCAGCGCATGCCCCTCTCCGTCGCGCGGTTTGTCCACCAGACCGAGGTCACGCCGGAAGTGGCGGCTGACGGGCAGCGTGTCGAACCAGCCAGAGGAGTGGCGGTCAAACTCGATGCCGTTCCTCTCCAGCCAGTCTTCCAGGTCCGGGAACTGGCCGTACGGCGCCTGGTCATCCTCGAACCTGAGCACGCCCTGCTCGTTGACGAAGGTCGTGATCTTGTCGGCGCCGTAGAGGAGCCCGCACGTCTGGAGCGCGGAGACAAGGTCCGGCAGCAGGTGCGGCGAGATGGGACCGCCAATCTCCAGGCTGGCGTGGAAGCGGTCGGACATAGAACTACCTTTCTGCGCACGCCTTGGCCGGTGCAAACCACGGGGAGGCGGCGCTGCTGCTTGTCCGGGGAATCGGCCCGAGGTGGGCCAGCGGGACTACTTCTGGTCGGGCTTGAGCGGTTCGGTCTCGATCACATCATCCCACTGCTGATCGTCGACCCACCTCCATCTGGTTGTGAGGGCTCGGTCGGGCAGGAGCGCACGCAGCTTCTCGTGTTTGTCCTCCTCGGTCTGGCCGCACGTAATCTGGATGTTGCCCCAAAAGCTCCAGCCGTCCTGGTCATCGTGGTCGAACGACTCGCAGTCGGAGTCGATCTCCATGCCCCACAGCTGCAACACCTCTGAGACGGTGGTCTTCTCCTCGGAAGTACAGGCAAAGACCTCCGCCTGGCACTCGTAGTTGCGGCTCATGCTGACTCCTTCTGCAGATTGATGACGGGCGCCACCAGCTCGTCGGCGTCGTCGGTGTTGCGAACCCGGACCATGCTGGTGGCGATGGGGGCCAGGGATTGAAGTCCGAGCTCGGCGTCAGGGCCAACGCCGACCGCGAACCAGCTCACGCCTTCGGCCCTGGTGAGGTTGTTGGCCGCTTCGATGGTGTCCGGGGTCACGGAGTCTTCCCCGTCGGTGATCATGACAACGTCGGCCTGCTTCATGGTGGGCGAGGTGCGGATGATGTCGATGGCGCGGAGAACCGGAGCGTTGAAGTCGGTTCCACCGCTGCAGCCGTGATCCAAGGCGCGGGAGATGTCGTTGGAGGTGGCCTTCCCCGCGGAGATCTCCACCTCGCGGGTGATGCCACCGTTGAAGGCGACCAGATGCCAGGCCCGCTTCTGCTTGGTGGCGGTGGCCATCAGCGCCAGCGCCACGGCCTTGGACCAGATGTCCTTGCCGGCCTCCCGCATGCTGCTGCTCTCGTCCAGCAGCACCACCACCGGCCCCCTGGCCTGGGGCTCGCGACCTTGCATCGCGTAGACGAGGGCCTTGCCCTGGAGCAGTCGGGCGAGGAAGGCCAGGCGGAGCCTCTTGCGGCGCGGAGCGACCAGCTCGCTGGGCAGAACGCGGGCCAGGTCAGCCAGGCCTCCGAGGCCGATGCCGTGGATTTCTCCGACCCCGGGTCTGACCCTGGACCGGGCCTTGGTGGCGGCCACCCTCTCCAGGCGGCCGGCGAGCTCGGCAATGCGGCGCAAGCGGTGGGAGGATTGGAGCCGAGCGTATGTACTCCGTATGTCCTTGAGGTTGGCGGGGCCGGTGTTGGTGACGACCGAGGCGCCGGGTAGGGACAGGCCCAGGGGGGTGTTCATGCCCTCCAGGCCGGCTTCTGCCTCCTGGACGGCTTCTCTGGCAGCCCTGATGGCGCGGCGCAGAGAGGCCCGGACCTGGCTGTCAGTGCCCTGGGCCGGGGTGGGGCCTACGGGATCCTGAGCCGGTCCCTGAGCCGAGTTGTGCCCGGACCCCTGCCCGGGCTGGTCCTCGAGGCTACCGCCGTCCTGGGGATCTCTGGTGGGCTGAGACGGGGACTCTGGGGGGCGCTCTGGGACGTGGGGTAGGAGCTGCTCCAGCATGGCCTCGGCGGCGATTCCGGCGGCGAAGCCGTTCCTGGAGCACATGAGCCGGAGGCGCTGCCACTCGCCCAGCTCAGAGGCCAAGCTGTGCAAGTGCGTGGCCCAGTCAGGGGCCGGCGCGATGGTGGGGGGGTCGTTAGGCAGGTACAAGCGCCCGTGGATGTCGGCCGGGAACCCGGCGAAAGGGGGTCCTTGCTTGGCGATGCCCTGCTGGACGAGGCCACGGGCACCTTGGCTGAGGTCGAGGTGCTCGGACCAGAGCCGGTCCAGCCAGCGGGAGGTATTGAAGCATAGTCCCATGTGATTCCTTTGGATTGGGCTAGGTTGGTCGGTTGGCAGTCGCCTGGACAGCAGCAGTTCAACGCAGGCGACATTCGGGAATTATGCTGAGGGGTAGACTCGTTGGACGGTAGCCTGGACAATATTTGAGGGGAACATCATGAGATCAACGCTGCTCTTGAACCCAGTGGGGGACCCATGACAGTTGTGAGCAAACTGCTGTTCTTGTTGCTGGTTGTTGGAAGCCTCGCCTGCGGTGGGGCGAAGGACCCTGTCACAGCGGATTCTAGCTCAAGCATCCCCGACAGCAGCTCGGGCAAGCATGATCGAGGCTCGGGCTGGAATGACGCCTCCTCAAGCTCAAGCGATATCTCCGTGAAGGCCGAGACCGTGACCTGCAAGTTCAAGAACACCACGGACACTGAGAGCTGCGTCGCGGGAGGGCAATCCTGCGAGGGGATCAGTAGCTGCGCGATCAACGTCAAGAGCGTTCCGGGTGAGTCCCTGACATGGGAAAGCAGTTGCGGCGGGCAGGCGAAAACGACCACCGACGGCGTTGACGAGAGCGTGGAGTTCGACTGCACCCTCACGAATCCGGTAACCGAGGAGGTCACGTGCCTCTTCGTGGGCAACGCCACGCCGGTGAACTGCACGTCGCTCAAGGGGAGCTGCAGTGGAACCGTGAGCTGCAAGGCCAAGGTGACATCCAACAGCGGGGCCAAGCTCAAGTGGCACTCGACATGCGCGGACGGTAGCCTCAGCGCGTGGTCGGTTGTCGATGGCAAGGACAAGAACGTCACGTTCCAATCGTGTGGCTCGGCCCAGGCGTCTGAGACCGTGACCTGCGTGTTCAAGGACAGCACCGTCCAGAACTCATGCTTTGACTCCACAAAGAGCGCCTTTAGCTGCAGCGGCGTTGGAAGCTGCACCGTCAAGGTCAACGGCACAAGCGGCCAGGCATTGGAGTGGAAAGGAACTTGCGGCAGCTACGCCTACACCGTCATCGATGGCGTCGACGAGAACGCCGAGTTTTCGTGTAGCAAGTAGGCCGGGCCAAGTAGATCTTTGGCTCCCTAGGCTGCCCCCGGCGCGAGGTGCATCCTGGACAGCGACTTCAGGGCGATCTGCGACAACGCGCGGTGATAGGTCTCCACCTTGGTCAGGGCCTGCCGCGCACGGAAGGAGCGCTTCTCGGGCACGGCGTTGATGCGTTGTTCAAGGCGGGTATGGATATCCGAAAGCTGGCGGAGCAGCGGCTCGAGCGCCTGGGTCAGGTCGGGATGGTCTGGCGCCGGCCGCTGGTCGTACAGATCTTTGGCTGCGTCCTCGAGCTCCACTGCCTCCAGGTTGAGGGGGTTGCTGATCTTGGAGACCACCCGTTCGACCACACGCATCTGGGACGGCTCCGACCACAGCGCGTGGACCAAGATCTCGCAGTTGTCGCTGCTGGTCTGGATCTCTCCCTCGAGCCAGCACTTCGCCCGGACCAGGCTGGCGCAGGCCTTCCAGCGCCGATCGGAGGCAGCGATGCCCTCCTCCTCCAGCCCGTGCTTGATGTTGATGATCGCCTCGCGGGCGTCGTCGGTCAGCGGGAGCTGTTGAACCTGCTCCTGCGCCACTCGGAGGTCGGCCAGGGTGATGGTTGCGGCCGGCGGGACGGGCTGGAGGTTAAACAGCGCCCGCAGGCTCTGGTCATCGGCCAGCGGTGGCACCACCACGCGCAAGAGGAACCTGTCGTAGAGCGCACCCAGCCCCGCGTCCTCGGGCGTCTCGTTGCTGGCACCGAAGAGCGAGAGCAGCGGCACGGGCTGGGCCTGCCCGGCCTCGTGATACACGCGCTCGTTGATGATCCCAAGCAGGCTGTTCAGGATCGCGCTGTTGGCCTTGAATACCTCGTCCAGGAAGGCGATGTGCGCCTCGGGCAGCATGCCGGCGGTGACGCGCTGGTAACGGTCCTGTTCCAGTGCAGAGAGGGACAGCGGCCCAGCCAGTTCCTCGGGCGTGCTGAACTTCGTGAGGAGGCGCTCGAAGTACACGGCGTCAGCGATTCGTTCGCAGATAGACCGCACCATCAAGCTCTTTGCGGTTCCGGGAGGGCCGAGGAGCAGTAGGTGCTCCCCGGTGAGCAGCGCGAGCACGGCCGTCTCGATGGCGGTGTCGCGCTCAAGCAGGTTGGCAGCCAGGTCATCGCACATGGCGGCGACCTTGGCCAAGGTGTCCTTGGACATCGTGGTCTCCTTGTTGATGTGAATGAGGGGGTGGGGTTCAGCCGGCGAGCCAGATCCGGACGATCTCCATCGTCTCGTACCCAGCACCGGCCCAGTCGCGGGCGACCTGCTCCGCATAGGTGAGGCGTTGCACCTGCCGATCGTTGTGGGTCTCAGGGGTGTCCTGTTCGGGGAGAAGGTCGGCAGGCCACCCAGTCCAGCCGAACTCCACCTCGTGGCCATCGGCAAAGACGACGTGGCCGTGATCATGGCGAGCCATGGTCAGCACAGCTCGATGCCCAAGGCCGCGAGGGCGATCTTCGCGGCAAGTACTGGCTGGTTCTTCTCGGTCTTGATCCTGATGCTCACCGCCGCACCTGGAGGGCCTGAGTTCTTGATGTTGAACGCCACAGTGCCGGCCTGCTGCCAGCGGCCTGCGAGGCCCATTCCTTCCAGGGTTTGAGCGACAGCTGTGGCGGCCTGGTTGTCGCTGACGAACAGCGACACGGCCGGGTCGTCGGAGGGCGCTGCGGTGAAGGTGGCTCCGGCGAAGCGCAGGGAGGTGGTGGTGGGGACGATAAGTGAGGGTGCCTCTTCCGTGACTGTGGAGGCAGTGCCATCTCGGTGCACGACGGTCTTGAGCCGGATGTCCAGCATCGCCTGCACCTTCTGCTCCAGATCGACGAGGACCTTCTCGGCCTTCTCGACACCCAGGCCCAATGCGTCCTTGTACAGGCCGGCACGCTGGCGGAGGCGCTGGTACTCGTCGAGACGGCGGGTGTAGGTGGACGGCTTCTGCGTTCCGTCAAAGGCCTGCACCTCGGCCTCCAGGTGGGTGAGTTGTTCATCGAGCGACTCGGCCGCCACCTGCTCGACCACGGTGCGGCTCTCGGCCTCGATCTCGCACAGGACCAGGTCGATGCCTACCTCGGCCAGAAACGCACCGAGCTTCTTCACGTCGGCGAGACGCTGCGGCGGGCACCAG